>ERZ894236.271-NODE-271-length-71549-cov-58.8121_pt1 | contig 71549 bp, 69 predicted proteins | sample MGYA00380297_ERZ894236 | MGnify/ENA primary metagenome ERZ894236 (study PRJEB32331, sample SAMN06328420) | human gut metagenome | biome: human gut microbiome; feature: stool | host: Homo sapiens | collected 2014-08-04 ... | reverse complement strand
ATAGCCGTATTGCTCATGTATGCTGAAAATGCGGAAACGAACATTCGTCATTGCCAGAGCTTATTCCATCATTGCTCCCAGTTTTTCTGTCACTGTGCGCACACAGCCGTCTTCAAACGGAATCTGAAGACCTACTTCTTTTAACATCTCTGTATAGAAATCACTTGCAGACAGTCTGCACAGCTTCAGATAGCTCTGCCATGCTGCTTTGTAATCTTCATCCATCCAGATCTTGTACTGCATTGCACAGGTCTGTGCCAGTACATAATCTATATAATAAAACGGATAGTCATAAATGTGAAGCTGTTTCTGCCAGAAACCACCTTTTTCCATAAATGGATCTCCCTCGTAATCAAGGTGTGGTTTGTATTCTTCTTCCAGTTTTTTCCATGCCGCATGTCTCTCATCCGGCGTCAGATCCGGGTTACTGTAGACAATGTGTTGGAATTCGTCCACCATGCATCCGTACGGAATAAATGCGATCGCATCTTCCAGATGCATCTGTCTGTATGTGTCAGCTTCTTCTTTAAAAAACAAATTCATCCATGGTTCTGTAAAGAATTCCATAGACATAGAATGAATCTCTGCTGTCTCCATCGTGATATCCCAGTGCTCTTCGATCGGATCACTTCCATAAACATATCCCTGGAACGCATGACCGCACTCATGTGTCACAACATCCACATCTCCGCTTGTTCCATTGAAATTGGCAAAAATAAACGGTGCACGGTATTTCGGAAGATATGTCATATATCCACCGGCTTTTTTCGTCTTTCTTCCCAGAACATCAAACAGCTGATTTTCCATCATGAAGTCAAAAAACTCTTTCGTTTCCGGAGAAAGTTCTTCGTACATTTTCTGTCCATTCGCCATGATTTCTTCCGGCGTGCCCTGTGGTTTTGGATTGCCTCCGGCAAAATACATATTCTCATCAATATAAGAAAGCTTTTCCAGACCCAGTCTCTTTCTTCTGTTCTCATGCATCTTCTCTGCCAGCGGAACAAAATACTCTTTGATCTGTCTGCGGAAATTCTCAACTTCTTCTTTTCCATAGGAATTACGGTTCATCCGGTAATATCCAAGTTCTACATAATTGTCATATCCAAGAAGTCTTGCCTGCTCGGTACGATTCTTCACCAGCTTATCGTAAATCTCATCCAGTTCTGCCGCCTTGCTCTGGAAGAATGCACTGTACTTGTCATGTGCTTTTCTTCTGATCTCGCGGTCTTCATGTGTCATATAAGGACGGAGTAAAGACAGATTTAAAGTTTCCCCTTCCCAGTCGATCTTGGCACTTGCGATCAACTTGTCATACTGTGTCGTCAGTGCGTTTTCCTCCTGCATCAGAGGGATCAGCTTTTCATCCATCGCTTTAAACTCAAGCTCCATGCTCTTAAATGCGACTTTTCCAATCTTCTCTTCCAGTTCAGCCCGGTATGGAGAGTAATAAAGCGCTTTTCTGTACTCTGTCTCCTGATTGCCGATTGTCGGAAGTACTTCATTATAATAATCTTTCTCTCCGCTGTAAAATGTATCGGCAGTATCTACATCACTGCGAATCATAGCGATCTGGATCGCTGTGCTGTACTCATCTCGCAGCTGATAGAATTTCTGATGGATCGCGAACTGCTCTTCACCGCTCTTTGCATCTTTCAACTCCTGCGTCAGTTCTTTTAAAGCTGTCACAACAGCATCTGTATCCACTCGCTGATAAGGCATCTCTGCAAACTTCATATTCGTTCCTCCTTACTTAGGATTTTCCTTTTACTCTTTATATAAACACCCTTCTTTTTTAGTGCTAATATATCACCGCATTAAAGTGTCATTATTATAAATTGGCACTCGGATTTAATTATTATACACCTCTATTCTTGTTATTTCAAGTCCTTTTTTATTTATTTTTGCAATTTTCATCTATTATTCTTGCATTTTTTTAATATTTTCCGTTTAATTGATCTTATATAACCCAAAAACTGCAGTGAATCCACTGCAGTTTTTCGTTCTTGAAATTTTATAAACTTTCTTCCATAAGGGATCTTGCTTTTTGAATGACCGCTTCTCCATTCATTCTTCCATAGTCTCTCATGTCAATAACATCTACCGGAACTTCACCGGCAATCTCACAGATATTCTCCTTCTCAAAGCGAATCTGCGGTCCTAACAAAATACAATCCGCATCCGAAACAATGCTTTCTGCCATCGGAATTCCAACTGCCTGAATCTCGCATTCAAAATTTTGCTTTCTCGCAGCCTCTTTCATTTTTTCTACCATCATACTGGTAGATAGCCCGGCGGCACAAATTAAATAAATATGTTTCATTTTTCTATCCTCCTATACATTTCTATCATTTCCTTTGCCAGATCTACAAAAGTAATGCTGTTCATCAAATGATCCTGTGCATGCACAAGTAAAATACTAAATTCTGCCTTTTCTCCATTTGCCTCTTGTACAAGCAGCTGGGTCTGAGCATGATGGGCTTTTAATTGAACCTGTCTGGCCTCTTCCATCTTTAATTTTGCCTCCTCAAACCGTCCTTCTTTCGCTGCTTGTATCGCTTCAAACGACAAGGACTTTGCTTCACCAGAATTCACAATGATTTCTAATAAATTTTGTTCATTCTCATTCATGATTTTTCATACTCCTGTCTGATAAATTCCCTGTACCATTCACCACTTTTTTTCACGGATCGTTCCATTGTATCAAAATCAACCCCTATCAGACCATAACGCTTCTGATATCCATTCGTCCAGGAAAGAAGATCAATCGCAGACCAGACATAATATCCGGTAATATCTATCCCTTTTGCACAGAGCTGCTCGACCATTTCGGTATGCTCTTTTAAATATGAGATTCGTTCATGATCTTCAAACTTACCATTTTCATTCATCTGATCATCAAATCCGATACCGTTTTCAGAAATAATAATCTCTTTCTTTCCATATTCATTATAAATTCGTTCTAAAAGATTTACAATGCCTTCTGGATAAATTTCCCAGCCCCACTTTGTATAATTTCCTCCTGGAACTTTCACATAAGAAAACATATCTTCAATCTTGTCACTGGTCAAATCCCCTGCTTCCACTACTCGTCTCATATAGTAATTGACACCCAGATAATCTCCGATATTTTCTTCCATTACTCGAAGTTCATCCTCTTGAATCACCGGCGCATGATAGATTTTCTGGCAAAACTTCAGCATCTCTTCCGGATAATGTCCTGTCAAAGCCGGGCGAATATACCAGTCAGACAAAAAGCTATACGCAATATCTCTTGCTTTCCTGTTTTTCTCCGTATCCTCCAAAATATCCACCGGCATGGGATTTAACACAATCCCTATCTTTCCTTTCATTTTCATCTCTCGAAACAATTGGATTGCTTTGGCGCTTGCCAGATTATAATGATGCGATACCTGAATCGCATGCGCATAATTTTTTTCCTGCGGAGGATGTGACCCCTGAATATATCCTTCGATCACCTCTGAAGCCGGCTCATTGATCGTTGCCCACAATTTCACGCGTCCCCGAAAATGTTCAAACAAAATTTTACAATATTCCAAAAAATCTTGAATGATTTCCGGATTCATCCAGCCTCCTTTTTCCAGTAATGGCATCGGAAGATCCCAATGATAAATCGTCAGATACGGCTCTATTCCGTACCGATTCAATGTGTCTACGATCCGATCATAAAATTCCAGCCCTTTTTCATTGATTTCTCCTGTTCCTTCTGGTAAAACCCTTGACCAGGAAACAGAAAAACGATAGCTTTGTAACCCAATTTCATGGAATAACCGCAAATCTTCTTCCACATGATGGTAATGGTCTACTGCAAATGAACCATCATATCCCAGATTATTTTTTTCGTAATAATCATCCCATGAATTTTTCCCTTTTCCATCGCAATCAGTCGCTCCTTCTACCTGATATGCGGCAGATGCTGCTCCCCACAAAATTTTTTTATGCGCTTCTTCTTTTGTCATCCTTTAAGCACCCGCCTTCTCTGCTGCCTTTTCTTCCAGCACTAACTGTTTTTCATAAGATTTAAAGAATGGATACCAGATAACCAGATCCACTGCGATCAATAAAAGAATCCAGACAAACGCTTTTACATCCATTGTTGACAATGCAGCACCCAGCGGAGCCGGTGTCGTCCATGGTACATACGTAAATGTTTTTCCAATAATATCCATAGACATCACCAGATATGTCAATAATCCATTCACTGTTTGTGCCAGAATAAATGGAATTGCCAGCGTTGGATTCAATACCAATGGCGTTCCGAAAATCAAAGGCTCATTTATATTGAACATAGACGGAACAATAGCTAATCTTCCAAGTGTTTTTAGCTGTTTTGCTTTGCTTCGAAGCATCAAAATATTTAATGCAATCGTTGCTCCTGCACCTCCAAGAATCATAAAGAACGCTCTGAATGGCTCTGTATAAATAAATTCCGGTACCAGTCCCTGTGTCACCAGTTCTGCATTTGCTGTCAGATTTCCAAGTTCAAATGCGCCAACCACTCCGCTGACAATAGAAGAACCATGCAGTCCTACCAGCCAGAGCACTTGTGTCACTACTGAGATCAAAATGATTCCAAACGGAGAATCCACCGCAACTACCAATGGCTGCAGCACTGCTTTTATCAATTCCGGTATCAGCAATCCCTCACTTAACTTCTGTGCCAGCAGACTCAGCAAAAATACGCCCACCGCATTCACGATCAATGGAATGATCGATGCAAAAGAAGCCTTTACCGCTGCTGGTACAGCATCCGGCATCTTGATCATAATATTTTTTTCTTTCAAAAATCTAGTCACTTCTGTTGTTACGATTGCAAGCAAAATTGCTGTAAAAATACCTTCTGCCCCCAAAAAACCGGTCGGCATCAGTACACTTTGATTTGCCAGCACTTCTTCTCCCGTCATATTCGGAGTGATTTTAGAAGCCATGACACCAAGATCTGATGGCGCTGAAGCAATCAAAAAGCAAACTGCTGAAATAATCATGGAGCCCATCGGATCCATTTTATAAGATTTCGCCAACGAATGTGCGATTGCCATAGCAATAAACAATGCCATCATCCCCATAGATGCTCTCTGCAGCAATTCAATCTGCATTCCATATTCTACCGCCCATTCTTTCCATGCAATTAAGAATTTAAAAATGAAATTAGTCGGCTGCATCGTATTCAAGTCAACCGGCGGCGAGGTTACAATCAATGTCATTCCACCAAGAAGCGCCAACGGCGTTGCCGCTACCATACCGTCACGAATCGCTTTCAAATGTCTCTGCTGGGAAACTTTATTTCCCAACGGAATTAATTTAGAATCTAAAAATTGTTCAAATTTATTTACTTTTGGTGCACTCATCTAAATTTTCCTCCTTCACTCTCTCTTACGTCATGATTTTGATCACATTCATACCAAATCGTTCTGACATCCGAATTGCCTTTTCCATATTCTCTACAGAAATCTGTAACTGCTCCTTCTCATATGAAAAACAACAGTCTTTTTGAACCCCTAAAATTTCTACGTTCCGAATCTGCCATTCTTGTCCCAATATTAATGGAATTTTTTCAAAATCTGTTGACTCCCAAAACAAATATAGTATCTGATCTTTGACAGTAACTGGAATCTCATTTTCCCCCTCAAATGGAGATGTCTCATAAATTGCTTCCCCACATATTTGAAGCCATGCTCCCATTTCCTTTAGCCGTTCCACCTCATGCACTGGAATTGTTCCATCTGCCATAGGACCTATATTTAACAAAAAATTTCCTCCTCTGGAAACGATCGAAACCAGTTCAGCAATCAGCTCTTTTGAGGTACTGTAATCTTCCAGACGCTCTGCACGATTAAATCCATAGGATTTTCCTATTCCTCTGCTTTCTTCCCACGGATGACCTCCAATTTCTTTGTCCTGATATTCTGTTGAATAATAATCCCCATGAGCTCCTGGCATTTCTTTATAAAACCGATCATTTACTACAACCTTATCTTTTACAGGTGATTCTTGATACAGCCAGCTTAAAAACTCTCTGACAGAGCTTTCTTCTTCTGTTAAATCCCATTCTCCTCCGTCTGAAAAAATCAGACTTGGCTCATACGTTTCTACCAGTTCGTATAACTGGGGTTTCAGAATTTCTTTCAAATACGTTTCTTTTGACACTCCATATTTTTCCACATCTTTCCGTGGAATAAAGTATCCGCCATCACACCGGTGAGAAGGAACACTCTCCCAGTCAATGATGGAATAATAGACCCCAAACTCAATCCCTTTCTGCAGCGCTGCATTCCTTAATTCTCCCACCAAATCTCTCTTTGGTCCAACTTCCCCGGAATTCCATCCCTTTTTATACGGATTTGGGGTCGGCCACATGCAGTAACCATCATGATGCTTTGTTGTGAGAACCATATATTTAGCGCCACTTTCCTGAATCAGCCCCGCTAAATATTCCGGGTCAAACAATTCTGCCTGAAACTGTTTTCCAAACTCTCTGTAATCCGAGTCACCATACATCTTTTTATGGTACTCCTGATCCTGATTTCGATAAGTTCCATACACGGAAGCATAATACCACTCTGCGTAAGACCCAAACTGTTCGTTGTTCACAGAACGATAAGCCGGAACGCTATACGGTCCCCAATGAATAAAAATCCCAAATTTTGCTTTCTGAAACCACTCCGGGATTTTTCTCTGATCCAGCTTCTCCCATGACTCTTTCATTCATGAATACCTCCTTCGATTCATTTTTATAAATTCATATTACCCTATCCCCTTTCGTATCTCCAGACAGAAAAACTCCACATTCATTCCGGCAAAAATGAATGTGGAGTTTCTCCCCTGCTTTTATATATAATTTAAAAATGCATCATATGTTTTAGTTTTAATAATGGTCTGAATAGCCTTTTCATCCATAAAAATCCGCATTGTTTCCTGATAAAACTTTTGTAAGTTTTTATCCTCCTGACTTCCAATCAGAAATAAGAATACCGCCTGCACCGCATTGCGTCCCCAATTGATCTGTCTGTCCAAAATTCCCACGATAACCATCGTTTCTGTTACCACTGTTTGATATGGATGTGGAATTGCCACAAGATTTCCATAATCTGTAGAAGATAAACTCTCTCGGTAAAGTACAGATTCCTCTACTCCTTCCGGCAAAGATAACACATTTCTCGCTCTTTTACATAACTCACAAATTATCTGCTCTTTAGATTCCGCATGAACATCTGAAAAAAACAATTCCTTTTTAAAATAATTTTTTAAAAATCCATGATTTCCCTTTTCCAGAATTTTTCGCACAGTCACAATATCTTCACTATTTAAGAAAAGTCCCACTTCATAAACAGGTACCGGAATTGATTCTGTAATAGGAACCGTCGTAAATACATAGTCCACTGCTCCAAAATCTCTGTACTTTAATTCGATCAGATTACAAACCTCGATCTGGTCAATATAGCTTCCAAATTCCTGTCTATATTTATGTACCAGTAATCTGGAGCTTCCTTTTCCCGAATTGCACACGATCAAAATATTGCTTTTCTTTATTTCTGCCTCCTGCTCTTCCAATGCCAGCGCATAAATAACCGCTAAATATCCAATCTCACCTTCCGGGATTTCTTTTCCATAATATTCCTGTAAAATCACAGCTGCTCTTTCTGCAATCGTATAAGCAAGCGAATAATTCTTTTGTATATCTGTCAACAACGGATTTACAAGAGGTATATTGTAACGCAGTCGGATATCCAAAGGTACCATATGTTGCTTCAAAAGCATCATCAGATCAAAATTATTCTTCAGATTCAGATTAAATTCCTCGTAAGAACTTGCAACCATCTGCTCTACCAGCTCATTGAGTTCTTCTTTTACTACCAGATTTGTTTCTCCTGTATTCCCCACGATCCGCTTTCCTGCCAGATGGATTGCCAAATACATTCTCTCTTTTTCCGGTATTTCTACTCCATAGTAAGTTTCTAATTCGTCTCCCAACTTTTCTACAATTTCAAGATGCGAGAATTCAACCTGCACCTGATCCTTGCTGCAAAATGTGATTTCACATTCTTTTTTGATTCTTCTTACAGAAACATAGATATACTTAATGAAATTATAAAATGCAATTTCAGGAATTCGAATCTGATATTGCCCTAGCAATTCCCATACAATCGTCCCTAATTCTTCCAGTTCAGGCTCTGCATTTTCACATTTTTGTTCCATGAACAAATCTACCAGGCAATCTCTGACTGCCGATTCTTCTCCAACCGCACAAATCCCATAACCCGGTCTTCTCAAAATCCGAATCCCATATTGCTGCAATATACTTTCTGTATTTTTCAATGCAGTTTTCACGACACTGTCTGTCACGAACAAACGATCTGCCAGTTCCGAAATCGTTACGTACTCTTTTTGATCCAGCAAAAAAGCCAAGAGCCAATTTGCCCGGTCTCCTGGAGTGGCAGGAATATCTTCTTCTCTGAAATTTTCCCGAAACAACTGATCCAAAATCTGTTGTTTTGTTCCCTCTTGTATGTTCAGTTTGAATCCAAAACGAGGCTTTGCCTGTATTTCCATTGGGCAATCCGACATTTTGCTCAACATCTCATTGATTTCTCTGATCTTTCCACGGATCGTTCTGCTGCTATACCCTGTCTTTTCAGCAAGTTCAGAAGAAGTGATATACATTTCTGTTGAAAGAATTTCTAAAATTAATTTTTCCTCTCTCCCAACCTTCATATAGCTACACTCTCCAATTCGCCATTCTATTGTTCCGCTACATAATGCTCCCGCTGATTCAGCATTGGAAACCTCTGATAATTCTTTCTAAAATACACAAGTAAAATCCCCGTTGTCACTACAAGCACACCTGCCAGAAGCTGGGAAACAGGAAGTCCAATTCCAGGGATCAACAGCTGATCGGTCCGAAGCCCTTCGATCCATGCACGTCCCATCCCATACCCAAACATATAGAGCAGGAACAATTCTCCCTCATACTTTTTATGTTTTCGATATAAAAATAATAAGATCAAAAGCGCACAACACCACAAGGATTCATACAAAAATGTAGGATGTACCTGAATATATTCCACACCGCCAATCGTCTGGATATGCTCTCGCATCTGCTCTGTGACATCAGAACTTCTCACCGCATCCAGTGGAAGTCTCATGGCAAACAAACTGTCTGTATAACCTCCAAACGCTTCTCTGTTAAAAAAATTTCCCCAACGTCCCAACATCTGTCCGTTCAGCAGAGCAAGTGCAATCGTGTCAAATATCTGCGGAGCGCTCAAGTGTTTTACTTTTGCGGCAATGATCACCGTCAATACCGCTGCGATCACGCCGCCGTAAATCGCAAGTCCACCTTCCCGGAGATTGAAAATATCCAGCAGATTGTCTTTGTACATATCCCACGAAAAAATCACATAATACAATCTGGCACCGATAATTCCAAATATCACACCGATCATTCCCATATCCAGATAATTCTCCGGATTCTGTCCGGTACGCTTGGCCTCTGCGGTGGCGATCACAAATCCTAAAAGAATCGCAGTTCCAATAATAATCCCATAGTATGCAACTTCAAATCCAAAGATAGAAATGCTCTTTCCAACATGTTCTAACTCAATGCCCAAGTGGGGAAAACTAATATCATAGTGCATGCTTTCTGCCTCCAATTATTATACGTTAAAGCGAAATACGATGATATCACCGTCCTGAACTACGTATTCTTTTCCTTCCAGTCTTACCAGACCTTTCTCTTTGGCTGCTGCATGTGTTCCGCATGCCATCAGATCGTCATAGCTTACGACTTCTGCACGGATAAATCCACGTTCAAAATCTGTATGGATCTTACCTGCCGCCTGCGGAGCCTTGGTTCCCTTTGTGATCGTCCATGCGCGGCACTCCTGCTCTCCTGATGTCAGATAACTGATCAATCCCAGCAGATGATAACTTGCCTTGATCAATTTTTCCAAACCGGACTCTTCCAGACCAAGATCATCCAGGAATAATTTCTTCTCATCATCATCCAGCTCTGCGATCTCCTGCTCGATCTGTGCACATACGACAAACACTTCACAGTTCTCCTGTGCTGCATATTCCCGTACTTTCTGTACTCCTGCATTGTCTGCGCCATCATTTGCCAGATCATCTTCTGTCACATTGGCTGCAAAAATAACCGGTTTATAAGTCAGCAGATTGTAGCCTGTCAGCCACTCCTGCTCTTCTTCATCATCCGTTGTAAAACTCTTCGCCATCTTGTTCTCTTCCAGATGCTCTTTGATACGTTTTAACAATTCCAATTCTTTCGCTGCTGTCTTGTCATTTCTGGAAAGCTTCACAACTTTTGCGATTCTTCTCTCCAGAATTTCCAAATCGGAAAAGATCAGTTCCAGATTGATCGTCTCAATGTCACGCAATGGATCAATGCTTCCATCCACATGGACAATGTTGCTGTCTTCGAAGCATCTTACGACATGCACGATCGCATCGACCTCCCGGATATTAGCAAGAAACTGATTGCCGAGTCCTTCTCCTTTGGATGCTCCTTTTACCAAACCTGCGATATCCACAAATTCAATTGCCGCCGGTGTGATCTTCTTTGTATTGTACATCTCTCCCAGCACATCCAGTCTGTGATCCGGCACCGTTACCACTCCCACGTTCGGGTCAATGGTACAGAACGGATAGTTTGCAGATTCTGCGCCTGCTTTTGTCAGTGAATTAAATAATGTACTCTTTCCTACGTTTGGTAAACCTACAATTCCTAATTTCATTTTCTATATTTCCTCCTATAAATCCTTTCATTTTGCCTGTTCTTAATCTGTAAAGCAATCTTCTTCTCAGATCGCTTTCTCAAGAAGCCCTAATACAGTAACTTACATTCTACCATACCATAGTATCTTTGTGAATATTCAGTTTCAAATTCATTTTGTTTTATATTACGCAGAAGCACTTTTATTGAAATTCCTCAATCTGTACTTTCCGTTTTTTCCCTTTCTTGTTCCAGATCATCAGACTTACTTTATATTGAATCGAATCTTTTGATGCCACAAATGGTTCCTCTCGGAATACATTTACCTGAAATCCCTGCTCCTCCAGTTCTCTTTTTCGATCAAGCGCTTTTTTATCGATCGCATGATTCCAACATTCTTCTTCGTCCGTAAATTTACGTCTCGGATAACTTGCTGCTGCCATCTTCAGTTCTTCCAATAAAAGATCTGTAACTGCTGCGTGGCACCTGTCCTCCAACATCCGTGCGATCCGTTTCGCAAGCCATTTCCAAGGATGTTTTTGATAAATCCACAGACTTCTCAGTAATTTTTTATCTTCTGCCACAGCAGCCAGTTCCTGTATCGCCCGATGAGCATCTGCAGACGGTACCCACGGATCCTCTCTCGGAACAATATACTGCTTCGAAACTGCCGGATAGCAACAATGATTCAGCGGTGGGAAATCTGCAAGTACTGCAAGCTTCCTCTCGATCTGATTACAGTATTCCTCTCCCAGATAATCCAGCTTATCACGTACGATCGCAATCTTATATTCAATCTGGCGCAGATATTCTGCGCCTTTCACCCAAAAATGCCCAATCTCTCCATAATCATACAAATAAATTTCTTCACTCAAATCCTCAAAAAAGAGTGTCACTACCGTCTCGCCCCGACGAACTACAAGTACATACTCATCGTCCAATTCTTCCGGAATGCTTAACTCTGCCTCCATCTCGCCTTCCCACTCCACTATGTACTCTCCGGTCATTCTTGCATTTTCAAAGACAAGAAAACTCTCCACTGCATCATTCATCAGATAGACAAGACGAATTTTTTCTTCCGTGAACAGCAATTCAAACTGCCCCTGCTCGAGTGCTTCTCCAAGCTTTGAAAATGCTCTTTCCCTTCTTTGATTCGATGTACTGTTGCCTTGCATACCGTTTGGTTGTTCCTTTCTATCTCAAAATAGTATCTGATATCTCCATTTAATCGATCACTTTGTTTTCCAAATAGCATTCCAGAGAAAAAGCCATAAGATTCCATCTCTGAAAATCTTACAGCTTTTATTCTGAATCTATCCAAACCTCTCTCAATCCCTCGTCTCCATCAAAATCACTCTTCCCTCCGGAAAAGAAATCCTGACCTTTGCCTCTGCAAATGCATTGCTCACACAAAGACTGTCATAAGGTGTCAAGGTATGATCCTTTAACGGATATTTTGCACCTTCTATATGGAACTGTTCCACACAACCATCCAACGGAAATACGGAAAAATACGTTCCATATGCTGCCTGCTTTGAAAGAGTAATTCCCTGATCCAACAGGCGGATCTGATTATGACTGTCTAAAATTCGCACATCCGCACCTGCATCCAGTCCGATTTTTAAAATCTGCACATTCGCCCACACATGATCGATACGATTTCCGGTCGCTCCAAGCAGCAAGATCTTCTGCTTTCCAAGCTTCAGACACAATCGCAGCGCGATTTCCGTATCGGAAGCATCCTTGACTGGGTTGAACCTTCGAACCGGCACGTTTGCCTCCTGTTCATAGTATTGCAAAACCGCCGGGGACACACTGTCAAAATCTCCTACGATGTAATCCGGACAGATATTTTCCTGATAAAGGAACTCCAGTCCCCGATCCACCCCGACAATATATTCGATCTCAGGATGCTTTAAAACCTTCTTTGCAAATGCTTCTTCCAGCATTCCTCCGCTTACGATCACCGTCCATTTATTCATCCGCGTTTAAAATCTCCATAAAATTCTTCACATTTTCTGCCGCATCCCCTTTGAATACTGCAGAACCTGCTACGATTACATTGGCTCCTGCATCCAGTACCTCTTTTACATTGCTGTGGTAAATGCCGCCATCTACTTCAATATCTGCCGTAATTTTTCTCTCGTTCAGCAACATTCTCAATTCCCTGATCTTATCCAGCGACTCCGGAATAAATGCCTGTCCTCCAAATCCTGGCTCCACGGACATGATCAGAAACATTTCTGTCTTTTCCAGAACCGGTTCCAGTGCAGATACCGGTGTATTAGGTTTAATGGATACCCCTGCTTTCATTCCACAGGCATGGATCTTGTCCACAGTCTCTTCCAGATCTGTACATGCTTCCGTGTGTACCGTAAGGATATCTGCCCCTGACTTCGCAAAGGCTTCTACATACCGGATCGGCTCGGTAACCATCAGATGTACATCCATCACCTGCTCGGTATGTCCTTTGATCGATGCCAGAACCGGCATTCCAAATGAAATGCTCGGAACAAACATTCCATCCATTACATCAAAATGAATGTATTCTGCTCCTGCTGCTTCTGTCTCTTTCAACTGTTCTCCCAGACATTTAAAATCCGCCGACAAAATCGATGGCGCCAGTTTATTTTTCATAAATCAATACCTCTTCTTTTCTTTCAGTTCTGTATACATTTCCAGATAATTTTTATATCTGACCGGGTGAATTTTCCCCTCTTCCAGTGCTTCCTTGACTGCACATCCTGGTTCGTGCACATGATCGCATCCCTGAAATCTGCAGGTCCCTTCATAAGGTTCAAATTCCCGGAAATAATATTTTAATTCTTCTTTCGGAAAATCATTGACATACAGGGAACTAAATCCCGGCGTATCCATGATATAAGACTCCGAATCCACAGCAATCAATTCAGAATGACGGGTCGTATGTTTTCCCCGTTCGATCTTTTTACTGATGGTTCCGGTCTCCATCTGCACCTGATCCTGCAGCAGATTAATCAGAGATGATTTTCCAACACCGGACGGTCCTGCAATAGCAGTCATCTTTCCCTGAAGCATCTGCCGGAGTACTGCTACATTTTCCTGTTCCTTTGCACTGGTAAACACGATCGGATACCCACATTTTTCATAAATTGCCTCTAATTCTGCAATCTCCGGATCTTCTGCGATATCTTTTTTATTAAAACATAAAATGACCGGAATCTCTTTTCGCTCCATCATTACCAGAAAACGATCCAGCAGATTAAAATGTGGTGTTGGCTTTGTCACTGCAAACACCACCAGCGCCTGATCGATATTGGCCACTGCCGGACGGATCAGTTCATTGTTTCTTGGCTCGATCCGAATGATATTTCCCGTTTTGTTCTCTTCGCTTAATACTTCTATTTCGACGTTATCCCCAACCAGAGGTTTTATCTTCTCTTTGCGGAATACGCCTTTTGCCTTACACTCATAAACACCGGATTCTGCTACGTGAACGTAGTAGAATCCGGCAATCCCTTTGATTATCTTTCCTTGCATAAACTCCTCTGTTACGAATGATCCCATCCTGTTGATCCGCCGCCGGTTCCATTATCCTCTCCACCGGTTCCTCCGTCTACAGGAGGCTCTGGCTCTACACTCTCTGGTCCGAGACTGATCACAATATCAACGGTCATTCCTTTTTCCACCTGACTGCCCGGTGTCACAGACTGACTGATCACATATCCCTTCGTCACAGTAGAGTCATACACTTCTGTTACATTCGGGATCAGTCCCAGTTCCACCAGCTCTGCTTCTGCCTGACTTCTTGTCTTGTTACTCAGCGTTGGCATTTTGACTGTCTCTGTCTTCTTTCCTTTACTTAAGACATAATTGACCGAAGTTCCTTTTTCCACTTCTTTTCCAGCTGCAGGTTCGGTTCGGATGATCATTCCTTCTTCAAACTCATCGCTGTACTCACTGGAAACTTCACTGCCAAGGGTAAGCCCTGCTCCCTGAAGAGTGCCTGCTGCTGCAGATGGATCCTGTCCGGATACATCCGGGACGCTGATCTTCTGCTTTCCTTTGCTCACAACCATGGTCACTGTATCCCCTTCTTTCCACTCCGTTCCACTTACAGGATTCGTGGAAATGACATGTCCCTGCGGCACGCTGTCGCTGTAGTCTGATTCAAATTCTACCAGAAATCCTTTATCTTCCAGTATCTTCTGTGCATCTGCTTCAGACTTTCCGACAACATCCGGCACTTTCACCGTCTTTTCTGTCGGACCGCTGCTGATGTATACTTCAATCGTCGTATGTTTGGCTACCTTTTCGCCAGCCTTATAATTCTGTTTTGCAATTTCTCCCTTATCATACGTATCAGATGGGACGGTTCCTTTTGACTGGAATCCCAGATTCAGTTTTGACAGCTCGTCTCTTGCCTCTTTTTCTGTCATACCTCTGACATCCGGTACTTTTACCTTTTTCTCTTTCTCATCGGTAACTACCTTTTCCGGTTTCAGACTGCCAACTGCTTTGCTGATTCCAAAAATCACGCCGATGGCTACGATCACTGCTACCACGATCATCAGGATCCTGGTCACCTTTTTCATCTGCGGATCGACTTCTTCTTTCTTGCCTCGCCTGGAATCCTCACGTCTTGCCTGCCTTCTGTCCCTTGTATCGTAATCATCCTCGTCATCATCCAGATCATAATCGTCATCCTCATCTGGATCCTCATAGTCGTCATAATTGCGATTCTGAACCCTTGCGATCTCCTGGGAATCCATGACCACTGTCTCATCCGAACTGTTCTTGTGGGCTGCACCTGCAACAAATCCACCCTGCGGATCCACCAGTGCGCGCTTCAAGTCCAGGATCAGTTCCTCACAGTTCTGATATCTCTGCATGGTACTCTTCTGCGTCGCCTTTAAAATGATCTTTTCCAGACTCTTCGGAATGTCCGGCACTTCCACTGCAGGCGAAACAATCTCTTCCTGCAAGTGCTTCAAAGCAACAGAGACTGTGGAATCTCCATCAAACGGCACATGTCCTGTCACCATCTCATACATGGTGATTCCCGCAGAGTAAATATCACTTTTTTCATCCACCACTCCGCCTCTAGCCTGCTCCGGTGATGTATAATGTACAGATCCCATCACGCTCGTACTGATCGTATTGGAAGAAGTTGTTGCTCTTGCAATCCCGAAATCTGTCACTTTCACTTTTCCGTCTTTGGAAATGATAATATTCTGAGGTTTGATATCCCGATGTACGATATGCTGATTATGAGCTGCCTGAATTCCTGTGACCATCTGAATGGAAATACTGATCGTCTCTTTTGCCGAAAGTCTTCCCTTTTTCTCGATATATTCTTTCAGTGTGATGCCTTCTACAAGCTCCATGACCATATAATACAGTCCTCGATCCTGTCCCACATCATATACATTTACCACATTCGGATGCATCAATCCAGCCGCCGCCTGGGCTTCACTTAAAAACTTCTGGATAAACGTCTCATCCGAACGGAAATCACTCTTTAACACTTTGATTGCCACAAACCGGTTCAGCTTATGATCTTTTCCTTTATAGACATCTGCCATCCCACCGGAACCGATGCGATTCAGAATTTCATAGCGCTTTCCTAAAAAAGTCCCTTCTTTTAACATATACTCACCTCATCCGCAAACGGCTCCACCAGTACAATGCCGATGTTGTCTGTTCCGCCGTTTTCCTTTGCCGTTTCTACCAGAGACACTGCAGACTCTACAATATCTCTGCCCCCCTGTACAATATGGAACATCTCTTCATCCTCGACCATATTGCTGAGTCCGTCTGTACACATCAAAATGATGTCTCCCTTTTTCAGACGGTGCTCATAAAAATCCACTTCAACACTGGCTTTCGCTCCGATTGCCCGTGTAATGATATTCTTATCCGGGTGATGTTTTGCCTCCTCCGGCTTGATTCCTCCAAGCCGCACCATCTCTTCCACCAGAGAATGATCTTTGGTCAGCTGGATAATCCCCTGATTGATCAGATAGAGACGACTGTCTCCCACATTGGCAAAATACATCATCTGATCCACGATCGTCGCAACGACAACTGTCGTTCCCATTCCTTTCAAATGAGGATCCTCCGATGCCTTTTTGATGATCTCCCAGTTTGCCGTCTTCACTGCAGAAACAAGCGCTCTCTCCACATCCTGTTCGGCTGTGTTCTCAAGTTCTCTTTTCAGTACTTCCACAGTATACTTGGAAGCATAATCTCCTGCCTGATGACCGCCCATCCCATCTGCCACGACAAACAGATTCGGAAGAGGTCCCAGAGGGGTATCTGTCATATAGACATAATCTTGATTCACTTGTCTTACCATCCCAACATCTGTAATGGAAAATGTCTTCATACGCTTTCTCCTTTACTCTTTCTCTGTTTTTACATAGCGTCTTCTGAGCTGGCCGCAGGCTCCATCAATATCTGCGCCCATTTCTCTTCTTATAGTAACATTTATTCCGCTTTTTTCAAGTTTATTTTTGAAATTCAACGCATTTTTGCGGGACGGCTGCTGAAAATCACGCTCTTTGATCGGATTGACCGGGATCAAGTTCAGATGACAGTTTCTGGATTTTAAAATGCCAGTCAATTCCTGTGCATCCTCTGGTGTATCATTCACTCCATGAACCAGACTATATTCAAACGTTACCCTGCGGCCTGTCTCCTGAAAATAAAAATCACAGGCATCCAGTACTTCCTGCAGTTCATACTTATTTGCCACCGGCATCAGCTGTTTTCTCTTTTCCTGAGTCGAACCATGCAAAGAAAGCGCCAGTGTGATCTGCAGATGTTCCAAGGCCAGTTCCCTGATCTTGGGAACAATGCCACAAGTAGACACTGTCACATTTCTCTGACTGATATGAAGTCCATGATCATCCGTCAACATTCTGACAAATGTCAGGAAATTTTCATAATTGTCCATAGGTTCTCCGGTTCCCATTACTACCACATTGGAAACCCTCTCTTCTGTGATCTTCTGGATCTGATAGATCTGCCCAAGCATCTCGGACGGAGACAGGCTGCGCTCCAGTCCGCCAATGGTAGATGCACAGAACCGACATCCCATACGGCATCCCACCTGAGACGAAATACAGACAGAATTTCCATGTTTGTAGCGCATCAGCACGCTTTCCACTACATTTCCATCTGACAGCTGAAACAAAAATTTATTCGTTCCATCCAGTTTCGACACCTGCCGCTCCAGCATCGTAACCGGAAGGATCACATATTCCGCTTCCAGTTTTTCCCGAAGCGCCTTGGAAAGATTCGTCATCTCGTCAAATCCATCCACAAGTTTTACATGCAGCCATTCATAAATCTGTTTTGCCCGGAACTTTTTCTCTCCGATGCGCTCCATTTCTTCCGTCAATTGTTCATATGTATATGCGCGAATATCTTTTTTCATCTTTTCTATCCTTTATTTTTTTTCAAATCTGGCAATAAAAAATCCGTCACTGTCATGAATTCCCGGAAGCAGCTGCAGACATCCTGTTTCCTGCACGCTCTTCCGAAGTTTCGAACACAGTTTGTCTGCGATCGGCGCCAGGGTAAATTCTGAAAACTCCTTCAAAAACCAATGTACATTTTCCATGTTTTCCGCAGGATTGATGGTACAGGTACTGTAGATCAGCACACCCCCATGCCGGACATACCTTGCAGCATTCTTCAGGATTTCTTTTTGAAGTTCTGCCAGTTCTTTTGTTCCCTGCTCTGTCGCTTTATATTTTAAATCTGTCTTTTTTCCCAGGACTCCCAGCCCGGAGCAGGGAAGATCTGCGATCACCAGATCCGCGGTTTCTTCTGCAGTCGAATCAAACATGGTAGCGTCTTGCCGGACTGCCCGAATATTGGTCAGACCACTTCTTTCAATGTTCTCTTCGATCAGGCCGACTTTATACGGGCTTAGATCCCGCGCCTCTACACTTCCCGTTTCCTGCAGTTTTTCCGCAATATGAAGTGCTTTTCCGCCGGGCGCTGCACAGACATCGATTACCTGATCCCCGGCATTGGGAGCTGCGATCTCGCCTACCAGCATGGAGCTGATATCCTGTACATAAAATTCTCCTTTTTGGAAACTGGACAATTCTGCCAGATGGTCATACCCCCGGATCCAGAATGCATAGGAAAGATACGGATGAGAGATCACCGTTACGCCTTCCTGCTCCAGAGATTGTTTCAGTTCTTCCGGGGTAGTCTTTGCAAGATTGCAGCGGATGGTCACAGGAGTCTCCTTCTGAAATGCCTGAAGCATAGTTTCTATGGCAGAAAGATCATAACTCTTCTCCCACAAAGATAAAATCCACTCCGGCATGGAATAGCATACTGACAATCTCGGAATTCCTTCTTTGGGATACTCTACCTGATCCAGCCCCCTCTCTACATTACGGAGCACACCATTGACGAATCCTCGAAGCGTACCAAATCCTTTTTTTACCGCCAGCTTGACAGCCTCGTTGCATACTGCAGAATCCGGTACACTGTCCATATATTTCAGCTGATAGACCGCACTGCGGAGAATGTTTCGAATCACCGGCTTCATCTTGTTGACTTTCACTTTTGAAAACTGATTCAAAATATAATCCAGTTCGATCATATGCTCCAGCGTACCTTCTGTCACCCGTGTAATGAAAGCACGCTCTTTTTTCTCCAGATACTGATACTTCTCCAGCACACTGTTCAGCGCCAGATGGCTGTAGACATTCTGCTGGGTAACCTCCATTAAAATTGCAAGCACCAGTTCCCGTTCTGTCACCTGTTTAGTCATCTCTTCTTCCTCCGCTTATGATGATCAGACGAAGCAGCTGCAGGATCATGGATGCCGCACTTGCCACATACGTCATGGCCGCTGCCCGAAGCACTGCCTTGGTCTGACTCAGTTCTTCCGGATACAGCACCCCGGAAGTTTCCAGAATCTGGATCGCACGGCTGGATGCATTAAACTCCACCGGCAATGTTACAATCTGAAATAACACGGCTGCTGAAAACAACAAAATACCAAGATTGATCAGCAAAGTTGCCGTATTTCCGTTCATAAATAATCCGATCAGAATCAGCGGCCAGGCTGCCATAGAACCAAAATTGGCAACTGGAACCAAAGCGCCCCGGATCCGAAGCGGCGCATATCCTCTGGCATGCTGGATCGCATGCCCGCACTCATGAGCCGCAACTCCGATTGCCGCAACCGATGCCGAATGATACGTTGCATCCGAAAGCCCCAGAGTCTTCTTTGCCGGATTGTAATGATCCGTCAGATTCCCCGGAATATGATGTACTGTTACATCATAAATCCCGTTCGCCCGAAGGATCCGCTCTGCTGCTTCTTTCCCGGTCATGCCGGATCTGCTGCGCACCTGTGCATATCTGCGGTATGTGCTGTTGACATGGGCAGATGCCGCCATACAGATCAGCGCTCCGATAATGACTAACATATATGTGGGATCATAATAAAAATACATGCTGTTCCTCCATCCTTTTCTTTAGGAATGAAATACTGTTCCTTCTTCCAAACGATATCCTCTTAAAAACGCATCCGTCTGCATCCTTTTTTTACCCGGAATCTGCAGTTCTTTGATGAGCAGTGTTCCTGCTCCTGTCTGAACGGCAATCCGGTCTTTTGTCACCTGGGTCACTGTTCCCGGCTGTGCCTGTGTCTGTTCTTCCGTTGCTTCTGCGCCCCAGATTTTTACCACTTTCTCTTCCCAGTAAGTATAGGCGCTCGGCCAGGAATTCAAGCCCCGGATCAGGCGCTCGATTTCTACTGCTGATGCAGTCCAGTTGATATTGCCCATTTTTTTCGTGAGCATGCTTGCATAATGCGTAGGAGACTCTCCCTGCTTCTTTGCAGCGATCGTTCCCTCTTCCAGTCCTTTTAACGTTTCCACACAAAGCGCGGCTCCTGCTTCGGAAAGCTTGTCATGCAGACTTTCTCCTGTCTCATCTGCCGCAATGACAACTTCTGTCTTCAGCAGCATATCTCCCGTATCCAGTCCTTCATCCATCTGCATGGTGGTGACTCCGGTCACTTCTTCTCCGTCAATGATGGACCACTGGATCGGCGCTGCCCCTCTGTATTTTGGCAGCAATGATGCATGCACATTCACACATCCGTACGGAGTCAGCTCCAGAATCTCTTTTGGCAGGATCTGGCCAAACGCAATGACCACGATCACATCTGCATGATAATTTGCCAGTTCTTCTACGCAGGCAGCTTCTCTGACTTTCACCGGCTGAAAGACCGGAATCCCATGCGCCATCGCCGCTTCTTTTACAGGAGGAAACTGCATCTCTTTTCCTCTTCCCTTTGGCTTATCCGGCTGTGTCACGACCAGACATACTTCATGTCCGGCTTCCACCAGCGCTTCCAATGTCCCCACCGAAAAATCCGGAGTCCCCATAAAAATCACGCGCATCTATTCTTCCTCCTCTTGTGGTGCTTCAACATCATGCAGACCATCCTCTACCCGTTCCACGTACATGTGCCCTGCCAGATGGTCGATCTCATGGCAGAATGCTCTTGCCAGAAGTCCTTCGCCTTCCAGTTCTATCTCTTCCATGTCTTCATTGAGCGCCCGTACTTTCACATAATTCGGTCTTGTCACGATTCCCCATTTTCCCGGAAGACTTAAGCATCCTTCTTCTCCTGTCTGCTCTCCGTCTGTCTCAATGATCTGCGGATTGATCAGAACGATCGGACCTTCTCCTACATCGATCACTACGATCTGTTTTAAGATTCCCACCTGAGGGGCTGCCAGACCGACTCCGTATTTTTCATACATGGTATCCAGCATATCCTCGATCAAAATCTTTGTGCGAAGCGTCATCTTTGTAACCGGTTTGCACTGTTTTCCTAAAATATCGTCTCCCATAACTCTGACTTCTCTAATTGCCATAATCTCACTGTTCCCTTCTGTTTATTCTGTATCATCTATTAAAAAACATGCATCGGATCGAAATCAAATTGAATCCGGATCTTCCGATATCCGGGATTTACCTCAATATATTGTTCCAATCCGTTCTTTACTTTCACAAGTGTATCATAATTTTCATCTTTTATGTAGATTACTTTTCGATACACGTCATTGATCTTTCCAATCCCCGGACTTGCAGGCCCGATGACCTGAGACGTTTCCTTCGGGGCGATGCGCACCGCAAAAGCTTTCAGGTACCCACATCCCATCTCCAGAAGCTGTTCGTCCTCACTGCTTGCCAGCACTGCCAGCAGATGCTCCACCGGAGGATATCCCATCATCTGCCGGTATCGGATTTCTTCTTCATAAAAGGCTTCATAATCCTGTGCCGCCGCAGTCACAATACTGTAATGTTCGGGACTGTAGGTCTGGATCACCGCTTCCCCTTTTTTCTGCCCCCGTCCGGCGCGTCCCACTGCCTGAGTCAACAGCTGAAAGGTCCGCTCGCCGGATCTGTAATCATCCGAATACAGCGACATATCCGCTGCCAGTACCCCGACCAATGTCACATTGGGAAAATCATGACCTTTTACGATCATCTGTGTCCCGATTAAGATCTCCGCTTCCTGGTTTGCAAAGGCTGATAAAATCTTTTCATGTCCGTCTTTTTGTCTGGTCGTATCCATATCCATCCGAAGGACTCTTGCCTGGGGAAATCTTGCCCGGACAAGCTCTTCGATCTGTTGGGTTCCTGCCCGGAATTCCCCGATATGACGGGAGCCGCACTCCGGGCACACCGAAGGTCTTTGTTCCTCATATCCACAATAATGGCAGACCATTTTTCCATTTCTGTGATAGGAAAGAGACACGTCACAATGCGGACATTTGACCACATATCCACATTCTCTGCAGGAGAGAAATCCTGCATAGCCTCTCCGGTTCAGAAATAACATGATCTGCTCCTGATTCAAAAGCCGCTCTTCCATCAGTTCCTGTAATTTGCGGCTCAAGATCGAGCGATTGCCTTCCTTTAATTCCTTTCGCAGGTCTGCCACATGAACCTGTGCCATCTCCTGCATTCCGGAACGGTTCTTTAATTCCAGCAGCCTATATTCTCCCTGCCTGGCCCGATACATAGCTTCCAGAGACGGAGTGGCAGATCCCAGCACCACGCCGGCGTCCTCCAGCTTCGCACGATAAATCGCCGTCTCCCTGGCATGATATCTTGGAATCTGTTCGCTTTTGTAAGTCGTCTCATGTTCCTCATCAATGACCACCAGCCCCAGGTTTGGAAACGGCGTGAACAACGCAGACCTGGGACCGATCATCACATCGATTTTCCCTGCTTTCGCCCGCATCAGCTGGTCATATCGTTCTCCCGCCGACATTCTGGAATTTAAGATGGATACCCGGTCTCCAAAACAGCGGTAAAACCGCATCACCGTCTGATAAGTCAGCGCGATCTCCGGGATCAGCACGATTGCCTGTTTTCCTTCCCGGACCACCCTGCGGATCATTTCAATATAGACTTCCGTCTTTCCGCTTCCGGTTACTCCATAGATCAGATATGTCCTGCGGACACCCTGGCTGTACTCCTGCCAGAATGTCTCAATGGCATCTGTTTGTTCTTCCGTAAAAGCAATCGCTTTTTTCTGCCGCGCCTGCTCTTTCACCGGATTTCGAAACACCTGCTCCGATTCCAGAACTGCTACCTGCTGTTCTTCCAGTGCTTTCACAACGCTTCGGGTCACATTCAGTTTCTTTGTGACTAACTCATACTCGATCACCGGATCTTCCAGAAGCGCTTCCAGAAGCCTGGCCCTTGCATTCTGATGTTTTTTCTGGTACTCCGCAAGTTTTTGTATTGCCTGCTCTTTTTCCAGCAGCAGACGCACATACTTTTTCAGCCTGGCATTCTCTTTCTGTTTAATGGGCAGCACAGTTTTTAACGCCTGTATCATGGTTCCGCCGTACTGCTCTTTCATCCATGCAGCCAAAGCGATCAGTTTTGCCTCGATCTCTACACTGTTTCTGGAAATATCCAGGATTTCCTTGACTTTGGAAAGATCATAGTCGCACGTTTCGGAAATTCCTGTCACATAGCCTTTTGTCTGACGGTTGCCTTTTCCAAACGGAATCAGCACTTCCATTCCCACATTCAGTTCCTCCAGCAGATGCTCCGGGATTTGATATTGAAAGATTTTATCCAGTTTTTCATGTTTTATATCTACAATAATATCTGCAAACAATCTAGTTCCCCTGTTTCATTTTTTCTGTTTCCAGTTCATGCAAAATCTCTGCGATCAGTACGCGCTCATCCATTGGATGCTTCACGCCTTCGATCTCCTGATAATCCTCATGTCCTTTTCCTGCAAGTACAATGACATCCCCGCTTTGTCCGTGGGTGATCGCATAGCGGATCGCCTCTTTTCGGTCTGCAATCTCCACATAGTCGCCTTCCGTCTTTTGGATTCCTACTTTGATATCATCAATGATCGCCTGCGGATCTTCAAATCTCGGATTATCTGAGGTAATGATCGTCAGATCTGCCAGTCTCCCGGAAACTTCTCCCATCTCAAACCGACGGTCTTTGGATCTGTTTCCGCCGCATCCAAAGAGACAGACAAGACGTTTGGGATCATATTCTTTCAGTGTCGTCAAAAGACTTTCCAGACTCATGGCATTGTGTGCATAATCAATCATCAATGTAAATTCATCGGATACTTTCACCATCTCGATCCGTCCCTTTACTTTCGCCTGTTTCAGCGCTGCCTGAATATGCTCTTTTGGCACATCAAAATGTCTGCATACTGCAATGGCAGTCAGCGAATTATACACACTGAAGGTTCCCGGCACATCGATCTCCACATCAAAATCCATCGTTCCCGCTACATGATATGAGACACCAAGATATCCCTGTCTTGACACCAGCTGTACATTTTCTGCCCGCAAATCTGCCGTCTCACAGAATCCAAAGGTCTCCACCTGGCAGGTCGCATTCTGAAACACATCCTGAAAATATCGGTCATCTGCATTAGCAATTCCCAGTTTACACTGCTGGAACAACAGGCCTTTGCATCTCTTATAATCCTCAAAATCTTTGTGCTCATTCGGTCCGATGTGATCCTTTCCAAGATTGGTAAAAATCCCGATCTCAAATGGAATCCCTGCTGTCCGGTGAAGCATCAGCCCCTGAGAAGACACTTCCATGACTACGCTGTCACATCCTGCTTCTACCATTTTTGCAAAATACTGATGAATGGTGTATGATTCCGGTGTGGTATTCGCCGCCGGGATCACCTCATCTCCAATGATAGCTTCAATCGTTCCGATCAGCCCTACTTTATGTCCGACCCCTTCCAAAATCGATTTGATCATATAAGTGGTCGTTGTCTTGCCTTTGGTTCCTGTAATTCCAATAATATGCAGTTTCTCTGCCGGATACCCAAAATATGCAGCAGACGCAAGTGCAAGCGCATATCGGGTATCCTGTACCCGGATCACGGTCAGCTCTTCCGGCGCCTCTACCTCCTGCTGTACGATCACAGCCTTCGCACCTTTCTTCGCCACATCTGCCACGTACTGATGTCCGTCTGAGACCGCTCCGCTGATGCAGACAAAGACAGAACCTTCCTCTACTTTTCGGGAGTCATTGACCAATGTGCTGATCTCGATTTCGTCACTCCCCTGTGTCACTTCATATTCCAATCGTTCTAATAACTCTTTTAAAATCATAACTGTTCCTCCTGGTCACATGGGAATTCAATCCCTACATATATCTTATAGAATACCATAAAACAAGTCCGGTTGCAAAAGTTGAACGCAAAAAGACCCGGATGAAGAATCACATCTGTTTTTCTCCATCCGGGTTCATCTTAAACTTTCACTTCCATATCAGGGATCTGTATCATTCTGATCTGTATTATTCACTAACCAGATAGAATGTGACGGAAGTCGTCTCACCATATGTCAGTGTCCGGGATCCTGTTTCTCCCTCTGCCGGCACATAGCCCTCCAGGTCAAGCCCTGTCATAGACACTTCAAACTCAAACGTTCCTTCTTCTGTTCCGGTGTGTGTCCAGGTTCCCGTACGCACTCCGTTATCCAGGAATACGGTATAGTTTACTGTTGTTGTACGTTCTTCCGGTGTCTCCGCTTCCAGTACTTTCACATACACATCAAATGTGCTGCTGTTTCCTGCGGCATCGTATGCGTAGAAACGGACTTTGTAGGTTCCCGGTGTTTGGGAAGTAAACGGTTTATAACCGTCCAGTCCATGCTCCAGTCCCCATTTGTCTACTTTAAATTCTGCATGTCCGGAATTGTCGGTTACCCATCCCGGTTTTGTAAACATTTCAACCAGTTCTTTTTCTGTGTACTCTTCGCCTTCATTGACCGGGATTTCTCTCTTGTATCCATTTGCTGCTTCGATGGCTTTGTAATCGATCACCGGAGCTGTTTTATCATAGTAGAATGTAATGGATTTCTCATTTCCGGCTTTGTCTACAACCACTGCTGTATTCTCGCCTTCTACTACTCCAAGCGCTTTGATATCTGTGAGCTTTTCGTCCTTGGCATTGACCATTGTTTTCACGCCATTGACCGTCACATAACGAACACCTTTGGCATCCTGTACTGCGATTGCTGTGATCTCACGATAATGTTCCCCGTTTCCTGTTCCTTCCACGCGGATATCCGGAGCCTGCTTGTCAATGTGTTTTACTGTGTATTTTGCCTCTGCCTGCTCTGTTCCATCTTCTGATGTCACAGCCACAGTATAAGTTCCATTTTCTCCATGAACCTTCGTCAGCACAGTCTTTGTTTCGTCCAGATTCCATCCTTCCATCGGCTGTACCGGCTTGTTCACTGTCAGGGTCACTGTTACGTCTTCATTGGTCCATTTTGCACCGCCATGTCCGTCATCATTGGAGCACTCGATTTTTACAATTTCCAGAGGTTTTGCCTCTGCTTCAAAAATTGCATAAACCGTCATATCACCTTCCACGACTGTTTTTGCGGTTACTTCTGTTCCACTGCCATCCTTGGCGGTATTCCAGCCTTTGAATACAAATCCATCCTTCTTTGGTTCTTCCGGAAGTCTCTCTCCGATTTCCTCGCCAACCGGAATTTTCTCTGTAGTCAATGTTCCGTCGATATCAAATGTCACAGTTGCTTCTTCTACTTTCTGGTCAAGCGGAATCTTATGCCATGTTCTTTGTTCCGGGTCACCGCCGTTTAACGGATTCAGGTATGCCTCTTCTGTGCCTTCCGGAACGGTAAGGTAAGATCCATCCGGACAGTTTTTAAATGGAGAACCTTCAGAAGTAGCCGGCGGTTCCACTGCATCGATCACAAAGTGGATCGGCTTCTGCCCTCCGTCTGCCTTGGAATATCCAAATGCATCAAATCCTATTTTTGTGATCGTTGCCGGAATATGGATTTCCTCCATCGCACAATCTTGGAATACCATACTGTCAATAAACTCTACAACCGGCATATCCACCTGTTTCAGTTGTGTTGCTCCATTGAATGCAGAAAGTTTGATCTTCGTCACACTTGGAAGACTCACTTCTGTCAATCCAGAGCATAAATGGAATGCAGTTCCTGCGATTTCTTTTACATCCGGGATAGTAATGGATGTCAGCTGATTTTGTCCGCTGAATGCACTTGCACCGATTGCTGTAAATCCGCCCAGTTCTACCTGCTGCAGTTTTACCTTTCCCTGAAATGCTTTTTGAGGGAATGTTGTGGATCCCTTTCCCGCTCCGTTTTCATAGGTCAGCCCATTGTTTAAGTTCAGTTTGAATGTTTTCAGCCCGAACAGATTCTGATTTGCATATGCGATATCCTGTTCTCTGACTGTTCCGGAAACAAATTCTACATAATCAACTTCAAAAGAAGGGGTCAATCCGGTCTGTTTCACCATATCTTCCAAACTTGCTCCGGAAACCTCTTTTGCATCTGCGCCAGACGCATCACTTCCGATTCTTGCGGTTATATTTACAACCGGTTCCTCGCTCTTTAACGGCAGATTGCACCAGGTACGTTTCTCTGCATCTCCAAATTCAGAATTCAGATAAGCATCTTCGCTGCCTTCCGGCACTTCCAGCGTAGACGTTGGGGCGGCATCTTTAAATGGAGAATTTTCGTTGATTTCCGGTTTTACTGTCGGTGGTGTTGTTCCCTGCATTACAACATGAAATTCTGCTTCTTCACCCGGTTGTCCATAGGACTCAGCAATTCCAAATACTGCACCACTAAGAGTTACTAAACTCTCTGGTAAAGTAATATTCAAATATCCAGAACCAAGAAATGCCGCTTCCCGGATTTTCTTAACCTTCGGCATATTGACTGTTACTAAACTTTTGCATTTGCTAAACGCCCATGTGGAAATCTCTGTTACATTTGGCAGATTAACTTCTGTAAGCTTTTTCGCTCCAGAAAATGCAGAAGATCCGATAATTTTTGCATCATCAATCTTTACAGATGTCAAATTTTCCGCTTTAAAAAATGCATGACCGCTAATCTCCGTAAAACCACCCAGTTCTACGGTTGTCAGGCTTCGTTTTTCTGAAAAGATCCAATGCGGAAATACCTGTGAGTCTGCGCCACTTGCATCAACATAGGTAAGTCCATCTCTCAGATTTAATTTAAAAGTTTCAATCTGATTTACATTTTTCTTAATATATTCCAGATCTGCTTCTGTCACTTTACCGGATACAAACTCCAGTGAAGTTACCTGGTCCGCTGAAATACCTGCTTTTGCGATCGCATCTTCCAGTGTGGCTCCGCCTACTTCTGTTCCGTTGTTTACATTCACTGTTACAGCAGCTGTTGGAGCTGTACTTGTACAGGTGATAACCAGCTGTCCGTCTGTGTTAAATGGATATACTTCTTCAGAATTTTGCTCTGAACTATAGGTAATCTCATATCCTTCGATTGCATCAATACCTTCAATGCTGTAAATCGGTTGATATGGATAGTCCTCTTTTCCAGATTCATACTCTACCATGTCTTTCCATGTGTAAGTATAATTATTTGCAGCATTTAATGTCGCTGTCTCTTGTCCTTTTACCGGGAATACAAAACTGCCATCCCATTGCTGATACATCAGCTGTATCTTAATTTCCGGTCTGTTTTCCTCATCACCGCCAACCCAGTTCACATGGATTGTTTTGTCCTGTTTTCTTGTCGGCAATGTATAGGTTGCTGTAAATTCATAGTCTCCCGTTTTTTCTGTCTTTATCTTATATCCGGTACTGTATTTTCCCGGATTGCATGTCCACTGCGCAGGTTTTCCTACTTTATTATATCGCGGAACCTTTTTAAATGTATACACATACCCGTCCTTGACCGGACCCGGACTTACTGTTACATTTCCAGAGATTGTTTCTGCCCTCTCAAAACTGCTGCCGCTTTCGTCAATTAATGTTGGCGCTACATTATTGGGTCTTACATCTGCCAGATCATTCTCATCTTCCCAATGATAAATCACTGTATATGTATCTGTTGCGGTTAAATCCGGCACTACTTTGTATACATTCAGCTCTCCTGCTGATGCCAGAACACCCTGCTCATTGCTGTTATAAGAACTTTTAATTGTAATCTTCACATCTGTAGCATCCACTGGCGCAAAATCAATATTGCATTTTCCGCCTTGTCCTACATCGGAAAGGGTCTTTGTTGCAACCGTTGTCCACGGTGCATCCTCACCCCCATTTTTGACTTCTACCTGAATGTCTTTGAACCTTCCATTGGCGCCAGTATTCTTCACCTGATACTCGATTCTTCCGATCTGATGACTTCCGCCAAGTGACCATTGGATCCAATGCGGTCCTTCCTTGGATGTATATTCGCTGTGCCATCCATTGCTTGTGTTGCCGTCAAATGCAAGCGCTGCATCCCCATCTCCCCATTGGTTCGATTCCTGATGTGAACTTGCCTTTGCACTCGCTTTCATCGGTCCTTGCGGCAGCTTCTCATATGCTACATCACTTTCCGCAGTCACCGGTTCTGCAGCCCGCACTTCATGCAATCCAACTGCCGGCTGCAGAACGCCAAAGAGCATTGCCAGTGTCATGATCCATGCCAATAACACTCTTTTTCTCTCTTTTTTCATACCTTTCATTTCCTCCTAACTTATTTTTGCCCGTTTTTTCTGACTCCTTTCCCATTTTTTGCAGTCAGACATGACTGCACCCCCTAAGCATTTACTGTTTCAGTATACTCCATATTTCATAATTTTTCTATATTCTATTCACATTTCTTTTACATTTTTTATAATTTTCCACAATCTCCGCATGAATCCAACTCTATTTTCCCCAAAAGAAAAGAGCCTGTCTCCAGGCTCTTTGTATCATTTGCTGTCTTCTGTTTTTTCCGCCATATGCACAGTAAGCTGATTGAACGGAATCTCGATTCCTTCTTCATCAAATTTGAGTTTGATTTCTTCCAGAAGTCTCCATCTGGAGGTCCAGTATTCTTCCGTCTTGACCCAGGCACGCAGTCCCAGAATTACGGCGCTGTCTGCCAGAGAATCCACAAATACCTTGATATCTTCATCCTGAATGACAGAGACATCTGTCTTTAACAATTCCTCGATCAGCCGCTTCGCCTTCTTTAAATCCGCATCATAAGAAATGCCTACTTTCAGATCCAGCTGACGTTCCGGTCTTGCCGTCACATTGGTCAGGCTGCTGTTGGAAAGTGTTCCATTCGGGATCACAATGGTCTTATTATCCACCGTCGTAAGCTTCGTATAGAAAATCTGGATCACCTTCACAGTTCCTTCTGTTCCGTCATTTGCCACAATGATGTAATCTCCTACCACAAATGGCTTCAAAAGCAGGATCAGAACACCGCCTGCAAAATTGGAAAGACTTCCCTGCAATGCCAGACCGATTGCCACACCACCGGAAGCAATCAACGCTGCCACAGAGGAGGATTCCACTCCAAATTTCGTTGCGATCGTAAACAACAACAGGGCATATAAGCCAAATTTCAGAAAAGAATCCACAAACTGGATGACTCCGGTATCTGCATTGGCTCTCTGCATGGAGTGTTTCACCAGCTTCTGAACCCCATGGATCACAGCTCTTCCAATAAAAAAAAATACAATTGCCAATACTACCTTGATCCCAAATGACATCATCGCCGGAATCTGGTCTTCAAACCACTGGACAAACTGATTCACATCTTCTGCTACTTCTTCTGGGGACTGTACAATGTCCTGGACTTTTTCTGCTGCTGTTATGATCATACGTCTTTCTCCTTTAACGCCAGAAATGCACAGAGATTTCCTCTGGCATCTCCTGCCTGTCTGTGCGAATACAAAATCTCACTGTTGCAGTGTGTGCACAGATTGCTCACCGCCATATGCTCCGGCAAAATTCCTGCTTCGTAAAAAATCTGTTCATTGGCTTTCCAGAGATCCAACTGATACCTCTGATTTTCTTTCTGATAAAATAAATCTTTCCAGCAAGACGCAGGAAATGCCTGTTGAAACTGTAAGATCACCTCTTCACTGACCTCATAACAGTCCTGACAGATGGAAGGCCCTACTGCTGCCAGAATATCCTCCGGTCGGCTTCCAAACTCCCGGCACATGGTCTCCACAGTCACCTTTCCGATCTTTCCAACGGTTCCCCGCCAGCCGGAATGGCTCAATCCGATCACCTTTCTGACCGGATCCACAAAATACAGCGGAACACAGTCCGCATAAAAAGTCACCAGACAGATTCCCGGAATGTTGGTCACCAGTCCATCCACATTTTCATAGGTTCTTGGCTTCGTGATCCCACAGCCCCGATCCGCTTCTGTCACAACCCGCACATTGGTCGTGTGGGTCTGATGGGTCAGCACCATGTCCTCACACCGTACTCCCACGGCTCCTGCAATCCTGCGAAAATTCTCCCGTACTGCCTCTTCTTCATCCCCTCTGGTAAAACTCAGATTCAGAGAAGAAAAGCATCCTTTGCTCACTCCCCCAAGCCTGGTGGAGAATCCATGCTTCACAATCCCCGTTTCTTGAAACAAAGGATACGCCAGATATGGCGGCTCTGTCTCTATTTCCTGAAAAATCTTGTTCTCATCTTTATAACAAAGTCCCAAACTCATCTTCTTTCCCCTTTTCTGCTTCAACTTCCCCAAAATGCATCCTCGATATGTATGATCTCGTTTCCCTGGATTCCGATTACATCAAATCTTGTCGGCTGTTCTTCCATTCCATGAGACGTCAGATACTGTCTTGCACAAAGACACAGCTTTTTTTGCTTTCTCGCATCCACCGCCTCCAGCGCACTGCCCGACTGATCGGAGCGTCTGTATTTCACCTCGCAAAATACCAGATACTTTCCATCCCGTGCGATTAAATCGACTTCTCCGCCCCGGCATCGATAATTATACTCCAGGATCTGAAATCCTTTTTTCTCCAGAAAGGTTCCGGCTATCTGTTCATATACCGTACCGACTGCTCTGTTATTCTGCTTTTTCATTTACACCTTCGCCTGTCAAACACCACATATTCTTACACAAAATTTTTGATAAAAGATCTCCGGTGGATCAGGGTCGGCCCCAGTTCTTTTAACGCGGCAATATGTGCAGCAGAGCCATACCCCTTGTTATCCGCAAATCCATATCCCGGAAATACCTGTTCATACTCTTCCATCAATCGGTCTCTGGTCACTTTTGCAATGACGCTGGCCGCTGCAATAGAAATACTTTTCGCATCTCCCTTGATGATCGGAACCTGCGGGATTGCAATCCCCGGGATCGTCACTGCATCATTCAGAAGGATCTGAGGCTGTACTGCAAGCTCACCTACCGCCTGTCTCATAGCCTCATAAGTCGCCTGTAAAATATTGATCTCATCGATCCTTCCCGGTCCTGCCATTCCAATCCCGATCGCAATGGCTTTGCTCTGAATCTCCCCGTACAGTTCCTCCCGTCTTTTTGCTGACAGCTTTTTGGAATCATTCAGATACAAAATTTCACAATTTTCTGGAAGGATCACGGCAGCGGCTACGACCGGACCGGCCAGCGGTCCTCTTCCCACTTCATCGATCCCGCAGATATATTCATACTGAGGGTAGGATTCCTCATACTGACACATCTGCTGCAGACGCCGGCGCTCCATGTCCAGCTTTTCGTCCTGCTTCTGATATTTCTGGATCAGCTTTTGCACACCCGATCTGGTATCGTAGGCATACATCTCATACAATTCTTCCCTGCCCTCTTCTGCCAGTTCAAACTCTTTCTTGATCTCACTGATACTTTTCATGTCCAGACCTCTTACTTTCTCTGTCCTGTTCTAATCATGCCGGATGAATCCGATCCGGTCAAACGGCCAGATTCTCACCCAGGCTCGCCCGATCAGATCTTCTCTTTGAAGCACTCCCACGCTTGGATCCCGGCTGTCTGCACTGTGATTCCGGTTGTCTCCCAACACAAAATATTCATCTTCTCCCAGCGTGATCGGCTCTCTGGCAATTCCGGGATCTAACATGGCTTCCTTTCCGTAATGTTCATCAGAAAGCAGTTCTCCGTCAATATAGACTGCCCCGTCTGCCACCTGAACCGTTTCCCCCGGCATTCCGATGATCCGTTTGATATAGTACGTATTCTCTTTGTGCTCATAGGGAAATACAATGATCTCATACCGCTCCGGCTCCCGGAACCGGTAACTGATCTTATCCACGATCAGATTGTCATTGTTATATAATGTAGGCTCCATGGACTGTCCGCTGACCTTGGTCCGCTGACCCACAAATGTGATCAGCAGATATACTGCCGCGATCAGGATCACAAAATACACAATCCATCCCAAAAGTTCTCTGAAAATACTTCTCTCCTGATCTTTCATTACTCCATCGCCTCCTGTTTATTCTCCAACTGTCTCTTTTTCCGGAAATTCCAGTGTAATTCTTCCCAGTCGTCCGTTTCTGAAATCGTCCAGAAGCAGTCTGGCAGCCTTTTCCAGATCCAGTTCACTTCCCCGCACCAGACAGTGACGGTTCTTTGCAATCTCTTCCAGACATTCATACAGGTCTTTGGACTCATCCACTTCGTATTTTGCCTGAAGGATTCCCGGATAACTGTCCTTTAAAAAGCGGATCAGTTCTGCTCCCAGTTCTTCTGTATTTAAAATCTCATCTTTGATGGATCCGATCAGCGCCAGACGCAGTCCCACCGTCTGGTCTTCAAACTTTGGCCAGAGGATTCCCGGAGTATCTAACAGCTCTACATTCTTATTCAGACGAATCCACTGTTTGCCCTTGGTTACACCCGGCTTATTTCCGGTCTTTGCACAGGCTTTTCCTGCCAGTGCATTGATAAATGTAGATTTCCCCACATTCGGGATACCCACAACCATGGCTCGGACCGGACGGTTTAAGATTCCCCGTTTTCTGTCCCGTTCTATCTTTTCTTTACAGGCCTCCTGGATCACACCTTGAATGGATTTGATCCCGCCGCCCTTCTTGGAATTGACTTTCACAACAGAATATCCCTTTTGCTTGAAATATTCTGCCCACCTGTCATTGCACGCTTCCTCTGCCAGATCTGATTTATTCAGCAAAATCAACCGTGCTTTATTCTTTCCAAGTTCATCAATGTCCGGATTCCGGCTGCTGACCGGAAGCCTTGCGTCTACCAGTTCAATGACCAGATCGATCAGCTTGATATTTTCCTGCATCATCCGTTTTGCTTTGGTCATATGTCCCGGATACCACTGAAAATGCATCTTCCTCTCCTCCTATTTTACAAATCCAAATTCACTTCCCACACTGGTGTTAAACCAGACTTCTCCGTAAATCTCGGAGCGTTTTACATTGCCGATCTCCGCCATCCGACTGTCATTACTGCCCGATGGCTGATCTCCCAGCACAAAATATTCATTCTCACCCAGTGTGATCTCCTCTGCCGCAACTCCCGGCTTTTCGATCTCCGGGGCAAAAATATCTGATTTCTGCTCTTTGCCATTGATATACACACTGCCATCTTTGATCTGAACGGTTTCTCCCGGAAGACCCACGATCCGCTTGATATAATAATGCGCATTCTCGTTCCCGTTCGGCTTAAATGCAATGACATCGCCTCGTTTTGGCATGACCGCATTATAGATCAGCCGGTTTACCAGCACCACATCTCCGTTCTTTAATTCCGGCCGCATGGAGTCTCCGGCAATACTCACCCGTTGTCCAAAATAAAAGACAAGTGCAAATGCCAGGATGCTCACCGCTGTAATCTCGATGCACCATCGTGACACCGCCCTTTTATTCCAGTGCAGTTTTCCTTTTGCAAAATGCAGCAGCTTCCCGCCGGATGATTTTTTGCGCTTCTTTCGAAATGTTAAATGCCGCATCGCTTTTTTCCTCTCTCACTTACTCTCGTTGGCTCTCCAACGGAATCAGATAACAGAAAAGGGACAAACTACAAATCTGTAATTGTCCCTCTCATCAATCCTGTTATTTTACTAATTCTTTCACCTTAGCCGCTTTACCAACGCGTGTTCTTAAGTAGTTCAGTTTTGCTCTTCTTACTTTACCTCTGCGAACAACTTCCACTTTCTCTACGTGTGGAGAGTGGATTGGCCATGTCTTCTCAACGCCGATTCCGTTAGAGAATTTTCTTACTGTGAAAGTAGCTCTGACTCCGCCACCCTGTTTTTTCAGGACTGTTCCTTCAAAAACCTGGATTCTTTCACGGTTACCCTCTTTGATCTTTGCGTATACTTTTACAGTATCACCAACGTTGAATTCAGGTGCGTTTTCTTTCATCTGCTCTGCTTCGATTTTTCTGATAATCTCGTTCATTGTGTTCCTCCTTCATCTTGGACGTTCTTAATACCACTTCGGTACCAGAGGACCATCTCTTCTTTTCACAACTGTTGTATTCTATCATATTTTGTAAATAGTTTCAAGTGTTTTCCTCATCTTTTGCCAGAAGTTCTCTCAAAAACTTCATTTCTTTTTTATCCAGAACTCCACTTTCCATGCACTTTTTCAACAAATCTGGTCTTTTTTCTTTTGTTCGGATCATGGACTGTTCTCTTCGCCACTTTTCAATATTGGCGTGATGCCCGGACAGCAAGACCGGCGGTACTTTTTTGCCATGCCACTCTTCCGGTCTGGAGTACTGCGGATATTCCAGAAGGTGATCCTGAAAAGATTCAAATTCTGCTGACACATCATTGTGCAGCACTCCCGGGATCAGACGGGAGATCGCATCTACCATCACCATTGCCGGAAGCTCGCCCCCGGTCAGCACATAGTCCCCAATGGACACATAATCCGTTACGATCTCTTCCAGAACCCGCTCATCGATTCCTTCGTAATGCCCGCAAAGCAACACCAGTTCTTCTTCCTTTGCCAGATCTTCTGCCATAGTCTGGGAAAATGTCTCTCCCTGAGGGGAAAGGTACACCACCCTCGGTCTTTTTCCCATCTTTTCCGTAATCGCTGCATATGCCTGATACACCGGTTCTGCCTGCATCAGCATTCCGGCTCCTCCGCCATATGGATAATCATCCACGCTCTGATGCTTGTTAAACGCATAATCCCGGATATTCACCGCTTCAATCGAAAGCAGCCCATTGTTCACTGCGCGCCCGATGATACTGGTCCCCAGGCCGCTCATGACCATCTCGGGAAATAATGTCAAAATATGAAAATTCATCGCACTGTCCTGCACTTTCTCTCGTTATTTCTGTTCCAGTAACCCATTCAGCAAATGTACGCGCATCTCCTGTTTTTCCACATCCACGGAAAGGATACACTGCCGGATCGCCGGGATCAGCACTTCTCCGTATTCTTCGGAATCTACGATGTACACTTCATTTGCGCCGGTTTCCATCACATCTTTCAACACGCCAAATACCTGCTCCGGCTGCTCATCTGTATAAACCTGCATTCCGATCAGATCTGCAATGTAATACTCATCTTCTTCCAGCCTTACCGCATTCTCACGGCTGACATATAAAGAACACCCTTTATACGCTTCAATATCATTGATGTTATCGATTCCTTTAAATTTTACGATGACAAACTGTTTAAAAAACTTCACGCCCTGTACTTCCAGAGACAATCGTTCTTTCCCTGTCTCCAGAAATACCTGTTTCAGCTTTTTAAACCGTGCCGGATCGTCTGTTGTCGGAAATACCTTCACTTCACCACGGATCCCATGGGTCGATGAGATCACTCCAACCTGCAAAAACTGTTCCATAGTTCTCTCCTGTTTCTTATATGAAAAAGAAAAGGGGCAGTTACTTTGATCCAAAGCCTGTCCCTTTTGTTAAGTTACTGTATAATATCAACAACAACTTTCTTATCTTCCTTTGCCGCTGCTGCTTTTACAACAGAACGGATCGACTTCGCGATGCGACCCTGTTTTCCGATCACTTTTCCCATGTCACTTTCTGCGACACGTATTTCGATGACCGTTGTTCTGCCGTCCTGTCTCTCAGAAACTGCAACGCTGTCCGGATCGTCTACTAATGCTTTCGCAATTACTTCAACTAATTCTTTCATTTACGCGCACCTCCGCGAAACAGCTTATTTTTCGATTCCAGCTGCCTTAAAGATCTTTCCTACAACTTCTGTAGGCTGAGCTCCGTTGTTCAGCCATTTTTTAGCTGCTTCTTCATCTACTTTGAATACGCTTGGGTTCTGGTTCGGATCGTATGTTCCGATCTCTTCGATGAATTTTCCATCTCTTGGTGCTCTCGCATCTGCTACTACGATTCTATAGAAAGGAGCTTTCTTCTGTCCCATTCTTTTTAATCTGATTTTTACTGCCATTTTTTCCACCTCTTCTTAATATTTTTCTTTTTTGTTATCTATGTGCTAAAAAGGAAGTTTAAATCTACCTTTTTTACCACCTTTTCCCATCATTCCCGGAAGCCGCTTCATCAGTTTTCTGGATTCATTGAACTGTTTTACCATACGGTTGACTTCGGAAATATCCACACCTGCGCCTTTTGCGATCCGGTGTTTTCTGGATGGATTCAAAAGATCCGGATTCTGCCGTTCTTCTACGGTCATGGACTGGATCATGGCCTCCATCCGGGCCATCTTCTTTTCATTCTCCTCGGAATCCAGCTCCGGCATCTTCGCCCCCATGTTTCCGAGTCCCGGCATCATACTGAGGATGCTGGATAAACCGCCCATTTTCTTCATCTGGTTCATACTTTCCAGATAATCTTCAAAATCAAACTGGGCTTTTTTCATCTTCTCCGCCATCTGCTGCGCCTTCTCTTCATCCAGCTCAGCCCCGGCCTTTTCAATCAGTGTCAGCACATCTCCCATTCCAAGGATACGGGATGCCATACGATCCGGATAAAACTGCTCCAGATCCGAGAGCTTCTCACCCATACCTACATAAAGGATCGGACATCCTGTTACCGCCTTGATAGAAAGTGCGGCACCGCCTCTCGTATCACCATCCAGCTTGGTCACGATCACACCGTCAATCCCGATCTTATCATTGAAACTTCCGGCCACATTGACTGCATCCTGTCCGGTCATCGCATCCACCACTAAAATCGTCTGGTGCACTTCCACTGTTGCTTTAATCTCCTGAAGCTCTGCCATCATATCTTCATCTATATGAAGACGGCCGGCAGTATCGAGGATCACAATGTTATTTCCATTCTTGCGCGCATGTTCCAATGCTGCTTTTGCAATATCGGCGGGCTTGTTCTTGTCTCCCATGGAGAAGACTTCTACCCCCTGCTTCTCTCCGTTGATCTGCAGCTGTTTGATTGCTGCCGGACGGTATACATCACATGCCACAAGCAATGGCTTCTTGCCTTTCAGCTTGTACTTCCCTGCAAGTTTTGCGGTAGTTGTCGTCTTACCTGCACCCTGAAGACCTGCCATCATGATCACCGTGATCGCGCTTCCCGGCTGCAGCTTGATCTCGGTCGTCTCCGATCCCATCAGACTGACCAGTTCTTCGTTTACAATCTTGATCACCATCTGTCCCGGATTCAGACCATTCATTACATCCTGGCCAACCGCCCGCTCCTGCACATCTTTTACAAACTTCTTTACGACTTTAAAGTTTACATCCGCCTCCAGAAGTGCCATCTTTACTTCCTTGAGCGCGGCCTTTACATCATCTTCCGTCAGACGACCTTTGCTTCGGAGATTCTTAAATACGTTTTGAAGTTTTTCTGTTAAACTGTCAAATGCCATGTTATAACTCCTCTATAATTGTATCCGATATCTTCCGGATCTTTTCTATCATCTCGTTCGGTTTCTGATTCCCGCTCATGGACTCATAGGAATCCAATACCCGGTCAATCTCGTGAACTTTCTCTTTGATCGAAAGAAATTTTTCTACCAGATGAAGCTTCGTTTCATATCCTTCCAGAGTCTTCTGACACCTCTTGATCAGATCATGAACACCCTGTCGGCTGATTCCGGCTTCCGCTGCAATTTCACTCAAAGATAAATCTTCCAGCACAAACTGTTCATAAATCTCTTTCTGGTGACTGGTTAAAAGTTCACCGTAAAAGTCGTATAACAATGCCTGTTCTAAAATATCATTCACTCAAATCACCTTTGCTATCATAACGCAAAAAAAGTTGGGTGTCAAGTAGAAAATCTTGACACCCAACTTTTCTTTATAAAAGCCGGCTCACATTCAAAAGTCCCCATCCTGTTCCCTCCTCTTCCAGAGGTGTACAAGACTCTCGCAACCTCAGCTTCACTTCTACATTGCTCATATCAGGGTATTCTGACAACAGACATGCCGCCGCCCCTGCAACCATGGGCGCCGCCATGGACGTACCGCTTTTTTCAACATATGCCTGTTTCTCCTGTTCCATTCTCCCACAGCTGACAATGCCAAGCCCCGGCGCCACCAGATCCGGCTTTATCACACAAAGTTCAGAAGGACCTCTGCCCGAATATTTCCAGCGTCCCCCGACTGCACGTTCTCTCCATCGGATTTCCTCATAAGCGCCCACTGTAATAATCTTTCTGCTGTCCCCCGGCGACGCAACGCTCCCTCGTTTCGGTCCGTCATTCCCTGCAGATGCCACAACGGTGATCCCCGCATCCCACAGAGATTCTGCTCCACGGACCAGCTGCTTTTTCTGGCACGCTTCCAGATCCGGCTTTGCTCCCACGGAAATATTCACAACTACAATGGGATACTTCTTGCGTATGGACAGCACCCACCGCATTCCTTCCAGAACCGTCTCCACACTTCCGTTCCCATCCTGATCCAGCACTTTTCCGATCAAAAGAGAAGCTTGGGGAGCCATTCCTGCATATCTGCCCTTGGAAAGCCGTCCGTCTCCTGCCAGGATCCCCGCCACATGCGTTCCATGTCCACTGTCATCATATGGATCCTCTTTTCCATGTACAAAATCACGAAATCCTGCGATCCGATTTCCAAAATCCGGATGCACACAGATTCCGGTGTCTAAAACGGCAACGGTTATCCCCTGCCCCAGAGCCTCTCCTCTTTGTATCTTGTCACACCAGTATCCAATGATCTGTTTTGCCTGTTTCATGTATGAACATTCCTTTTTTATTAGAATATTCAGATTCTCTTTTTAAGGTGTTTCCATGATTCCATCTATGTTCACTTCTGTACTCTTCCCATCCATACATCGGCTCTATCGCACACTTTCTTCGCAAAGAACTGTATTGTTCCATATTATAGCTCGCCGGAAGAAACTCTGCATCCAAAGCTGCTGCCGCCCGAAAATGTTTCATAGCTTCCACATGTCTTCCCTGCTTTTCCAGAACAATCCCCAAAAGATTATGTGGGATCGCGCTGTCCGGATATTTTTGCATATACTGTGGGATCATCTGCTCACACTCCCCCAGTTTTCCTTTCTCTACATGTTCTTTTATCTGTTTACAAAACTGATCCAGTTCTTGATTTTCTTCTTTTTTCATCCTCAGATTCCGAATTTCTGTCATCCTCATACTTCCTCGTCTCCTTCCTTTATCTAAAAATTAGCATAGATCGAGTAAAATAGGTGTTAAGACCTGTTCCTCCATTATAAAGAATTTGTTAACATATTTTCTGCACACATTCCCTGCATCCACATATTATAGAACTGTAAACAACATTATTGGAGGATTTCAAATGAGTGAATTAAGTGCAACAAACTGTGGATGTGGATGCGAATCAAACTTTGGTGGTAACTCCTGTATCTGGATCATTCTTCTGCTTCTTTGCTGCGGTGGATGCGGCAATGGATGGGGTGGAAACAACGGATGCGGAAATGACAGCTGTCTGTGGATCATCCTTCTTCTGATCTTCTGTGGCGGATGCGGAAACGGATTCAGCGGCGGTTGTGGCGGTGGATGTGGAAACAACGGATGTGGATGCTAATCTCCCCATAAAACAAAGGATCCCCGGCGAAATGCCGGGGACTTTTTATTTTGCTTCTTTATTTGCGTTCGGGTGTGCTTTTTCCTTTTGTCTGTTTTGTTCATCTTTCTCAATTCTTCTCTGTAACATACAGTTTTCATCGATCTCGTATACTGCATTTCCATCAATGATCAGTCTGCGTTTCATAAAATCCCTCTTTCCTTTCCATTCCCTATTATAGTATGTAGGAATTCTGTTTTTAGTTTTCCCTGCTGTCGGATTTTTATTCATTTCTTTCCTGTTTTCTTCATATATATTTACAACGTAATCATCCGGGAGGCTTTATGGAAACGAATCATACACACCCAATGACACCTTTTGATGAATTCACTTCTTCCAGACAACTACAGACATTAAAGCTGCTTTTGCCCTATTTTCCTGCTCATGGGCAGCGCATGCTCGGAATCCTGGTCCGCTTTATGGAACTTCAAAACGCCATTCTCCGTTTTCAGGGATTTCCAAAATCCAGTCTGTCTGCCACAGATTCTCCTGCCCGGTTTTTAGAAGATCTTTCTACATATCTTTCTCCGAAAGAACTTCAAAAACTGGAACAAATGCAGGGATTGTTCCAGATGCTGGAGCTGATCCAGAATCTTCCGGACTCCTCCGGCACTGAAAACCCGTTAGACATGATCCTGGGAATGCTGAATCCGGAACAAAAAGAAATGTTTGAGACATACAACGCGATGTTTTCCGATACAATGAATCAAATGGACTTTTCAAACCCACAGGGAGGTACTACGTATGAACGAATGGATGAATCACCCCAAACTAAAGGCCATGGATCCAGCCAAGCTGGAACTGATCAAACTGGCTGCCGCACAGACACAAGGTAAAACGGGAAAAGAACTGGCTCCCATCATGTTTGCACTGATCACCAATGCCGGAAAACACCATATTCAGTTTTCTCCAGATGAAATCTCACTGATCCTGGAGCTTTTAAAAGATGGAAAATCAGATGCTGAAAAAGCACAGATCGACCACACAGTCAACATGGCTGCATCCATGTTAAAAAAGAAGAAGGTGTAAAATCCTTCTTCTGTGATTGCATTCTCCCCTGGCTTCCTGTACAATGGAACAATACCTATTAACATGACCAGAGAGGAGAATTTCTATGCGTACCATCCAGCTTACTGCAGAATATGACGGCACCCGATATACCGGGTGGAGCACTCCCCCGACCAGGAAGGGCGGTGTCTCTGTTTCAGAAAAACTGTCCGCCGCACTGTGCCGCCTTCTTGCAGAATCTGTCTCACTGTCCTGCGCAGCCAGAACAGACCCCGGCGTGCATGCCAAAAGACAATCCGTCAGTTTTCAGACCGGTTCTGATCTTTCCCTCAGTCAGCTTCAAGCTGCATTAAATGAAGTTCTCCCCCAGGACATCGCAATTTTAAATGCCACGGACATGCCTGCCCGTTTTCAGGCCGATTTGTCCCCACACCGCTGTATCTGGCAGCTTCGCCTGCAAAAGATGGGAGCTACAGACTTATTTGCTCAAAATTATGTCTGGTCGGTTCCCTGCTTTCCAAAAACAGCAGATATGCAGGAAGCATTTTTACAGCTAAAGGACCGACATGATTTCCGTTGTTTCTCTCCTGCGAAAAAGAAAAAGGCTGCCATGAAAGAACTATACGCTTTTCATGTGTCCGAATCCCCCCGGGAAATGGTGCTCACTTTAGAAGGAAATGATTTTCTGCCTTATATGGCAGCTACTGTCTTCCAACTCCTGGTGGACATCGGACTTGGCGTAGTTTCTCCTTTGTGCATCCCACAGATTTTTTCCGGAGAATCCACGTTTTCACGCCGGGTTCCTTCCCGCGGACTTTACCTTGCTGATATCATATATACAAAGAACGAAAAGGAGGACCACAATGCCTGTTTACTATAGTTTGCTGTACTTTTTTGTTTATGGTTTTCTGGGATGGTGTACAGAAGTCGCATTTGCTGCCATCAAACAACGCCGCTTTGTCAACCGGGGATTCCTAAACGGACCAATCTGCCCGATTTATGGAGTTGGCGTCACACTGGTAGTCGCCTGTCTGGATTCGTTCCAGTCCAATCTGCTTCTTCTCTATCTGTCTTCTGTGGTGTTAGTTACACTTCTGGAGGGTGTGACCGGATGGGCAATGGACAAGATTTTCCATAGTAAATGGTGGGATTACTCCAAGCTGCCTTTCAATATCGGAGGATATGTGTGCCTGCTGTTCTCCCTGATCTGGGGAGCCGCCTGTGTGGTCATTGTATATTTTATCCATCCTCTGATCCACAAGGTATTATCCTGGATCCCGCATTCTGTAGGAATTGTCTGCCTTGTGATCCTGGTAGCTGTTTTGCTTGCAGATGTGATCGTCACTTCCTCTGCAATTTTAAAATTCAATCAGTTTTTGCATCGTTTACAGAAGATCACAGACGAACTGCATGATATTTCCGATCAGATTGGAGAGGATATCTACCAGAATGTGATGCATGCACTGGAAGTTCAGGAAGAATCCCGTCAAAAACTGGATGATGTCAAACTGGAAGTTTCCGAAGAAATCCGGATGCAGATCGTTGAATTAAAAACACGTGCACAAAATATGAGCAATAAAATTCCAAAATCTGCTCCCCGCCTGGTCAAAGCTTTTCCAAAGCTGGAGTCCAGAAATTACAAAGTACCATTGGAATTATTCCGTAAGAAACTGGAAGATCGCCGAAACAAGCGATAAGAAATGCATTAAGAAAACAGCCATGCTGCCATCTGTTCTCCAAACAGCAGCGCTGCAGTCATTCCCATACAGAGGAAAGGACCAAAGGCAAAAACTGCCTTTCTCCCTTCCTTTTTCCATACCAGAAGATAGAGGCAATATACTCCGGCAAACAACACCGCTGCCATACTCCCCAGAAGTACCTTTCTGGTCCCAAGGACCAGGCCTGCCGCTGCCGTAAATTTAATATCCCCGCCGCCAAAACTTCCTGGAATGAAAAACAGCAGCAGCGCCATCGGGATACTGACTGCAAATGCTCCCGGCAGGTATTCGGTCAAAAATCCCCGGGGATCTGCCAGACAGATTGGAACTGCAAGCATACAGATCCAAATCAGATCTCGATTCAAAATCCTGTGCATCTTCCAGTCAGAAATGGAAATCTTTAGAAAAATCAACAACAAAACCGCATAAATCATCATACGCATCATACTTTTCCTGTATAATAAAGTTCGATCGGATCGATCGGATCGATCGGATTCTCTTCTTCCATCTTGACTTTACGGCCTCTGCGCTTGATCAATTCCCCGCCTTTATTATAAAACCAGAACGAGTATACCAGTACCTTGTTAACTTTACCAATGCGGTCTTTGGTTGTCTTCTCATATTGTACACCGCCAACTTCAAAAGGAACTTTTTTATGGATCATGGAGATCAGTTCTGTCTCGCAGGTAACCGGCTCCGGCAGGATCGTATAGGCACGTCCCACACATCCTGTTTTGTGGGAATCACTTCCCCCAGTCGTCACCTTCTTATATTTGGATGCCAGTTTTGCAGCGCCTGTATTGGATGCCACGGATTCACAGCAATTATACGCTTCAATAAAATCAAATCGTTTCATAATCTCCGGAGACTGATAAAACTTCTTTGTATTGGCAATGCTCATGTACTTCTCCCCACATGGATGTGCCGGTCCCAACACACCTCCATTTCGGTGTACCAGATCGATCAAAACAGAAACCGGCATTCCACGCATCTCCAAAAGCCGCATCTTGACTCCCTCCGGCATGATCACCAGAATGTGCCCAGCATCCCTGGTATCATATTCAATTCCTTTTAATACCACAAAATCCTGATGTTTCTTCCCTTTCATATGGTTCTTCCAGTAACGGTATCCGTTGTATGTGTTATGATCCGTGATCACCATTCCCTGAAAACCTTTCTGCTTCAGAATGGTAATATAATCATCCAGACTCACTTTACTGTCAATAGAACCTTCTTTTACATGACAATGCATATCAATCTTCATAGATACGCCTCCTTTTCATCTGTGCTCTGATGGAAATGCACAGACTTCCGCTTTTTTTCATTATACCCCTTTGACAGGTCTGTTACAAGAAAGTCACGAAAAAAACACACTCTTTTGTATGCTTCTTTCCATACAAAAGAGTGTGCCTTCTATTCCTCTTCCTCAAATTCATCATCCAGATCTATTTCGACAACTTGAATATCATCGTCTTCCTCATCCCAGAACTCGCTCTCTTCCTCGTCGTCATCCAGAAAGTCATCCTCTTCTTCCTCTAAGATCACAACCTCTTCCGAAGCTTCTTCCAACTCCTCGTCTTCCTCATCCAGAAACTCTTCGCTTTGCTCTTGGGACTCTTCTTCCTCAATCTCTTCTTCCAAAAGCGCTCTTGCTTTATCTACCTCATTTTCTGTAGAATTCTGCTCCCGGATCTCAGCCGCTTTTTTCAAATGCAATTTCTTGCGCTTTCCAGATTCCATCAAAAACTGCACCAAAATACCCAGGACTGCCAACACGACGATCGACAGCATCAGCATCCAATTTTCCAGTTTCACCCCTGCATTTCCAAGCAGGACAGCTCCGCCCCTGCTAATGCATACCGCACCAAATACACTGGTCAAAAGGATCAGGATCGGAAGGTACCACTTGATGGTAAAAAGCGCAAATACCAGGCCAATTCCTGCACAGACTAACAGCCACATCAGCTCTTTAGGCTGTATCCAATAGATACTCAAAAAGCTTCCCATAACCCAGGCAGTCAAAAACATCCCTGCCCGCTTTAACACCGCAAACAGAATTGCCAGAACAATACCTGCGCCCAGACCGATTATTCCGCTCAGTCTGATATCTGCTGTGATCTGCATCGATATCGCAAACGCCGCACCTGCTCCTACTGCAAATGCAGAAAGAAATGCCCAGAATCTGGCCAGTTTCAACCCAAAGAAACATCCTAAGATCCCCAGCAATACTACGATTCCAAACGAAATCCCAATCACTTCTGCCAGCTTATCTGCAATTCCAAGCCGTTCCATTGCCGCAGGCAAGATCTCACTCTCCTGCAGCCACTTTCCAATTTCACTGATTACGTCCATTGTACCTCTCCCTTATTATCTGAATCTGTTCATAGTTACTGCAGCCAACTCCCCTGGCTGCTCTGTTTATCAGTTACTGGTTACAGCCCCTATATTTTACCAATATTTTCAGAAAGATACAACAGAAAGATGGATGCAAATCTTTTTATTTTGATTCACATCCATCTTTACATTGTTGGTTCAATCACCTTTTCTACCTCTCTTTACCGATTGATAAATTCTGATTTTTCATTTACTGTCCTGGTGGTCTGTACCTTCCTTTCTTAACAATTCTCATTTTCGCTTCCTCGATAACCTCATCCCTCAAATGAATTTTGCTTCTCTCGTAACTTTCTCGTCATTACGATAATTTCTTCATTTCTCCAGGTTATCTTTCCTTGCATGAAATGAGTGTCCACTTCCTGAACCTTTCTTAAATCCAAGAACCGTCTTTTCTGAATTTTATTCCTCCGTACTTTTCTTCTCCTTCCGAGAATCCTTTTCCGGGACATCCGCCTTTGAAAGTTTCTGTCTTTGATAAAACTTCTTTCCAAGACTTTCTTATTGGATTTCAGTTTTGGTTCAATCTGTTTTATTTGTTGACTTTATATTAGCACTCTTTTCTTCTGTTGTCAAGATTATTTTTAGTTTTTTATTTATTTTATTTTATTTTTTCTGTCTTTTTTGACTTTTATTCTATTTTTACAGTTTTATTTGCTCTTGAATAAAAAAGTACCGTATGCCAGTGCTTTGACTGATATACGGTACTTACCATTTCTTAAAAATTTTTCATTACATTTTGGATCACAGTTTCCCTGAGTTTTCCGGCTTCTGTGTTTCCGGCCTGATAGTCTGCATATCTTGCTTCGATATACAGATAGTCTGCCAATCTGTTCATATACTGCATGGAATGGGCATCTGCACCATAATTCTGTGCCACTTTTCGAAATCTTCGCTCTGCCCTTCTGGTCACCGCCCGTGCAATGTCCAATCTCGCAGAAAGTTCACACCCTCCATACAATACAAAATCCTTCACCCTTGGGAACGAAGCCTCCAGTTCGTCGATCTTCTCTTCCAAAGCACTTGTTTCCTGCGCTGTCATCCGGTAATCCAAATTTCTCGGATCAGCCACCCCTGCCATGATCTTCATTAAGATTCTCTGAATCTCTGTCAGAGAACTTTTTAACCGGGTTTCCGAAATTACTTTGGCATGACCGATATAACTGTTTAACTCATCGATCGTTCCAACCAGTTCAATCCGGTCATCTGACTTTGAAACGCTCATCCCATTTGCCAAAGAGGTATTTCCACGGTCTCCTTTTTTTGTATATACTTTCATGTGTATCGTTCCTTTCATGGAGCGTCCTACTTAAAGGGCTGCTTTTTAATCGCTCTGGCACTGTTTGCCCCGACTTTTCTGCACTGCTGCTGTGTAGGGGACAAATATGCCTCAATATTTCTTCCTTTTTCCAGTCCGCGCATTTTTAGACAGACTGCAGTCCCAAAAATCCCGATTCCGGAGCCAAGCATAGAATCTCTTGCCGCTTTATATGCAAGTTTTTCCATACATTCATCCGGAAACTCCTGGATCTCATAAAACACACCTTCTTCTTCCACACCCGCACAGACTTCTCTTAAAACAGACTCCTCTGCCAGGTGTGTGTAAATAAAAATCGATGGTTTCTTAACGATCATGACTGTTCTCCTATATATGAAAGCACCAGCCCCGTAGCCACTGCATTTCGGGGACCTTCTTCTCCACGGATATTCCCCCGTCCGCACACAATCCTGTATTCAGAAAGTTCTTCCATCAGCATTTCCGGGATTTCAAAATCCTCTGCAGATCCACCTACAAGTACAACATTGGAAATCTGTTTTAAATCCTGATCTGGTGCTACTTTCTTCAGTGCACGAAATGCATTGGTCACAAAGACTTTGCGTTTTGCTTCTCTTCTCACCTGTACGATCTTCTCCATCGGAATATCCTGCTCCAGACGGATCATTCCCTCTTCGGTCAACAGTACGACTCTTCCGTAAAAACGAGGATCAATGGACTGATCCACGAATGTCATCTGTCCATTTTCCATCCGCATATGGAACAAACTTTCCACTTTGGCAAGCGGATATTTCTTAATCTGCTCCGCCATCTGTCTGTCTCCCAGCCCTAGTTCTGTCTCGATCAGCATAGACACCAGTTCTCCTGCTCCTGCCTGATGTGTCATGGTCACCTTTCCATCTTTTGAGATCACTGCGGCATCTGTGGAGCCGCCTCCCATATCCAGGATGGCAAGCGGGAGCGCTGTTCCCGGGGTAGTCAGTGCGCCAAGACTGGCCATCACCGCCTCCACACCTGCCACCGTCACATCTACGCCAAGTTCCATTCGAAGCTGATCTGCAATTCTTTGCATCGGCAGATGCTGGGTCTTGACCATCGCTGCAATCCCCACCGCTTTTTCCAGACAGGTCTCGCCCGCCAGCGCGCCGGAAATCCGGACCGGAGCCATGGTATCCACGGCCAGAATATCCGTGATATGGATATCTGCCTGTGACGTATCGTCCAACTCTCCCATGCCTTTTTTAATTCTTGCGAACATATTGCCCACATTGGTATCCGGCTGTCCTTCCATATCGTAGATCGTTCCTGCCGCTGAGACGATCTGCATAATCTTTTCTGCACCTTCATCCAAATTGACAGACGTATTCTGCTCTGCACGAAGATAAATCTCACCCGCCGGAAGCAGATTTTCCCGCACATTGCCGCCCGGTGTCTTTAATACCACTGCACTTCTCTTTCCGATCAGACTCTTTGCGATTGGTGTGATCATCCGGGTCTGCTCTGCATCCAGGCCAAGCAGCGTGGCAATCCCATATGGATTAGACAACATTCGGATGGTCTGTCCTGCAAGCGCAACTTCAATCGCTGCCATCACGCCTTCCGGAAGTCTCTGGATCCCTGCCACTTCATCAATGATCGGCACTTTTGTTTCCAGACGGTTTTCCACCAGAACCGCTTCGTCTGCCTGCAGAATGATTCCCGTAATCTGCAGGCGCTTCATTTCCCGATTTAAGATCTGTGCGATCTCTTCGTAGGAATATCCTGCCTCTGCAAATACGATATATGGCTTTCCGGGCATCCCTTCCCGGATATTTCCAAATGCCAGCGTCTCTCCCACTGCCTGTCCTGCCCCTGCCGGCGTCGAAGGATTGTGACCGATCATAGACGAATCGGTAATGATCGTCTCTGTGAGAGTCTCCATCGCTGTATCCCCGATCACAGGCGCAGCCTCATTCAGCCGAATCAGAGAAAGATCTCCGGTATCCCGCCCGATCTTTCCCATGGCTTCCTTTAATGCCGCACGGATCCCGTGTACATTGGCCAGTGTTCCTTTGGTTCCGGTTGTCTTACAGGCAGCGCTGCTCAAAAAATGAATCTGCGCTCCCTGTACTTCTCCAATACAGACTTCTGTTGTAGAATTTCCAATATCAACTCCTGCAAGATATGTCAAAGCAGAATCCCTCTTTTCTCATAAACCTCTGCCGCTTCCATCACAAGACGGGCACAGTTTCTGGCATTATATTTTTCCAGAAGTTCCTGTGCCATCAAAACCAGTTCCAGCTTTGTGGAACGGTTCGGACGGAGCTTGTCATACATCTTTAAGATCACATCATCCGGTACATCCACCAGTTCTGCAGCACGCTCAAAGTTCTTTTCCATAGGATCATTTCCATTTTCTTTTGCCACCTGTCCCTGTGCGTGGAGCATCTCTTTTGAAATCTTAATATCATCCGGTGCGATCTGATTCTTCATCACTGCATCCAGTGTGATCTCGTCCAGTCTTTTGCCGGTTTTAGATGCAATCTGCTCTCTTTCGTGTTCCCCTAATGGATACTGCATTTATCTTTCCTCCCATTCAACAATTCCAACTTCTGGATCCAGCTGCTCTGTTTCTGCAATATGCATCAGTGCTGCTTTCACCTGATACTTTGGTCTGGACATCGGATCATTGGTACACGGGATTGGTACCACCTGTTCCCCTTTTACATATTTTGCCGCATTCTGTCCGATCTTGCGGTACGTCTCCAGATCCATAAGCGGTGCCTGGGGGAACAGTTCCAAATTGGACAGTGGATAAAGATCTCTCTGATGGATCACCGTCGTTCCCTTGGACTGGATCCCGATCCCGATCCCGGAACCGGAAAGCTTGGCAGCCTCCAGCGCCATAAAACATACATCCGAAGTATCCAGAATCTTTACAACTCTTGGGATCATGCCTTCTTCTTCAATCCCCGCTTTTACATTCTTTAATACCTCTTCCAGTGGAATTCCACAGATGGTTCTTTTGATCTCTTTCTGGAACGCTGCGCCCACTCCGATCACCACTTCTTTTGGATCCGTGCCCTGTTTTGCTTTCGGATAGTCTTTGTATGATGTCTTCACTTCATTGATCCGGTCCCGTCCTGCCATAGAAGGCGCTTCTGTAGCAGTATGGGATGCATTCTCCTGTCCCATCTCCGAAAGAACGGCATTGGTTATCTGTTTAATTAACTCTTCACTAATCTGCATGTTCCTGCCTCCTATATATCCTGCGGGTTGATAATGTGCGGAATCTTTTTAATCTCTTCCCAGCGTTCTCCCTGTACCCGGTATCCGGTTCCAGGTCCCATATAATCATTCGGCGTATTAATCCCGGATAATACATGGAACTCCCGATCCAGAATCGCCGCTGTCTGCATATAATCTCCAACGACCCGCTGTTTTAACATACTCAAAACGCTCTCTGCCACATCCACAAATCCGGTCTCTGCCAACGCTTTTACCACGTCAATTCCCGTGATTCCCCTCTTCAACACATCCTCTGCTGCCATCAGGTCTGCGGTCACATCCCGCTCCAGTGTGTCTTTGCTTCCATGTGCGTAAGTCACGGCTTCCACCTGGGCATCGGTCACAGGAGAAAGTCCAAGCTGTGTAAAGACTGCCTGCACGGCTCTGGCCGCCTTATTTCTGACATGGATCACTTCTTCCTCTGTCACCGGACGGAGACCGCCGTCTACCTGCATATCTCTCTGCAGCACATTATAATCATCAAAATCTTCTGCATCAAAATTCGAACCTGCAAACATATTATCGTAGTTCGGCTCAGCCGCATATCCGGAGAAAATAAAGTCTGTTCCCGGTAAGAACTGCAGCATCGTTCTTGCAGTGCGGCGCATGTCTGAGTTGGAAAAACTCTGGTCATTGGACGATGCACATTCCAGCCCCAGAAGCGCTGCTACCAGATTTTCTGCAATGACTTCGCGGATACCGGACGGCACAGAACCTGTCACACCAATGCAGCTGACCGATCCGTTCTGGATTCCCTGACTTCCTGCACCTTTTGTCGCGTACAGACAACGGCACTCCAGATACAGCATGGACTTCTTCTCGCTGCTTCCCATCAGCACTTCCGATCCGGAACCGGATGTAAAACGCACTTTCAAACCTCGGGATGCATATGCAGAATTTAAAAATGCTTTGGAATACGGAGTGTCATCCCCATCAATGAATACCTTCTCCGTTCCATAGACAGACAATGTCTCTGCATACGTTGTCAGTCCGCGGATTCCAAGCTCCAGCTCCGTAGCCTCCTCGGCAGAACACTGTGTCAGTACTCCCGGGCGTCCCACCTGGGAACCGATCAGGAGAGCCATGGCACTCAGTGGCGCATATCTTGCCACTCCCATAGTCGTCTCTTCTTCTGCAAATCCCCGAAGCGCCCCTTCTGCTGCATCTGCCGCGATCTGCACCGGATCATCCTTCAGATTGGTGATATGAGCCTGGTTTCCCGGAGTTCTTCTTGCCCGAATCTTCTGCATTCCCATCATCAGTTCCACTACGTTCAGATGATTCATCACTTCTGTCATCTTTGCAGGTGTGATCCCGGACACCAGCTGCAAAATCTCTTTTCTGGAAACATGAATATCCACGATCATACGTGCAATATCCAGTGAAGAGACTGCCATAGATGCTTCGGCACGTTCCACATTGATCGCATAGTCTGCAATAAACTGATCGATAAAGTCAAAATCCTCTCTTGTTTTCCCATCCAGTTCTACAATTTTTCCGTCTTCCACTTTTACTGACGGTTTTGGGTCATATGGACTCTGCATTGCCACAAACCCCATCTCCGGCCATTCATTGATATATCCGTCAAGATTTACCGGACGCTGATCCAAAGTTTCAATTCGTTTTGATCTTCTCATTTTTTCTTTCTCCTAAATCCATGATATCTCCTGCACATTGATAGAAGTATTATACCTCAATTTTCCGGGAATCGCAATCAAACTTTTTCATATTTCTGCACAAAACCACACATTTCGTTTTTAAACTCAACACAAATCCACAGATTTTTTCTTGTTTTTCCTGTGATTTTTGTTTTTTACCGCTTTCCTCTCATTCTCCCATTGACTTCCATTTTTTCGGACTGTAAAATAGACCTATCTTTTTATCCAAAACTGGAACACTTGCTTATGAAAGGAGTTTGGCATATGGAACATTTAACCATCCCACAGGGGTATACTTCCCCTTTGACAATCCGCGAGACCGAAGTTGCGATCAAAGAGATCAAAGATCACTTTGAACGCTCTCTCGCCAAATCACTGCATCTGACCCGTGTCTCTGCGCCACTGTTTGTAAAACCGGAGTCCGGGCTGAATGACAACTTAAACGGCGTGGAGCGTCCGGTTTCCTTTGGGATCAAAGAACAAGAAGATACCCCCGCAGAAATCGTACACTCCCTGGCAAAATGGAAACGTTATGCACTCAAACATTACGGATTTCATTCTGGAGAAGGACTCTATACCGATATGAGCGCTATCCGCAGGGATGAAGATACAGATAACATCCATTCTATCTACGTGGATCAGTGGGACTGGGAAAAAGTCATCTCCAAAGAAGAACGCAACATGGAAACCCTGCAGTATACCGTGCGTAAAGTTTACAGCGCACTCAAAGAAACCGAGGATTACATTTCCAGGCGATACAATTATATCGAAGCGCTGCTTCCGGACGATATTTTCTTTATCACATCTCAGGAACTGGAAGATCTGTATCCGGGATGTGATGCCAAGGAGCGGGAATACCGCCTTGCCAGAGAAAAAGGAGCGATCTTTATCTCACAGATCGGCAAAACACTGGCTTCCGGAAAGAAACATGACGGCCGTGCCCCTGACTATGATGACTGGGAATTGAACGGAGATATCATTGTCTACTATCCGGTTCTGGATATCGCTCTGGAACTCTCCTCTATGGGAATCCGTGTCGACGAAGAAGCGCTTGCCAGACAGCTCAAGCTCTCCGGATGTGAAGACCGCGCCAGTCTTCCTTTCCAGAAGTCCCTGCTGAACAAAGAACTGCCTTATACCATCGGCGGCGGGATCGGACAGTCCCGTATCTGTATGTACTATCTGCGCAAAGCCCATATCGGAGAAGTCCAGTCCTCCCTCTGGCCGGACGATATTTTTTCCTGTGCACTGGAACACGGGATTCAATTACTGTAGTCAAAAACAGGAGCTGCCTGATCAAAGCAGCTCCTGTTTTTTATCCGTTTTTTTCACACCCACAGCCTGCATATGCTGCGCTTGATATCGGTCTTTTACCACATCTTTTGGATAACGGATCACTCCGTTATTGTCATAAGGATCATTAAAATAGTATCCTTCCTCATCATAACCCACCAGCAGCATACAGTGCTCGTTTGAAATCCAGGTGAAGGTTTCTCCGGTTTCTTTTAATTTCCACTGAGGACCGGTGATCGGCTCCCGCATATTGATACATGCCCAGAAGACCACCGGCATCTCCCGGTCGATGTACTCCCGAATCAGGATATCGATCTCTGTCCCGGTCCTGTCTGATACTTCATAGGCATCCCCCAGGATCTTTTCCAACGCCTTGCAGATTACCGGTGCATAACATCCGAAGGAATCTTCATCATATGGGCTCCCGCAAAAATGTGTTCTTGGATCCGGGCCATACCATACTCCCTCCCGCTCTTCAAAGTCCTCTTTTTCCAGATACTGTTCAATAAAGGTATCTACCGAAATATCATAACCAAGATACTGAAGCAGCATCACCGCAGAGACACTTTCGCATCCGGTCGGATACGCCCCGCTTTGATCCAGATATGGAACCTCGATCCGTTTATGCATGTTCTGCCTCTCTTTCTTTTTTCTGTTCCCGCTTTTTCAAAAATGTCAATACTCCAAGCAGGAGCAGCAGACTGACTCCCAGTGCCACCCACCAGAGTTTCACGATTCCTGCGATCAGATATCCGATGATACACACTCCAGCCACGATCAGAGCATACTGCATCTGTGTAGACACATGATTGATGTGATTACTCTGCGCCCCTGCCGAAGACATCACTGTGGTATCGGAAATCGGAGAAATATGATCGCCGCATACAGCCCCTGCCAGAACCGCTGCCACAGAAATGATCATCATTTCCAGATTTTTGCTTCCCGGGAACATCGCTACTACGATCGGTACTAAAATAGCAAACGTTCCCCAGGATGTGCCCGTTGAAAATGCCAGGAAAATGGCGATCATAAACATCACTGCCGGCACGATCACGCTGGCTGACGCATTGGTTCCCACCAGATTCTCTACAAACGTCGCGATTCCCAGCGCATCTCCCATTCCTTTTAATGACCATGCAAAGATCAAAATCGCCACCGCTGGGATCATCAGCTTAAATCCCTCTACAAAACTGTCCATAAATCCTTTGAACGTAATCACCTTTCTCGGCAGATATAACAGCAGCATAAATAAGATCGTTACCGATGTTGCAAAAATCAGACTGGTCTCTGCATCACAGCCGGAAAATGCGGTAAACACATCCGTCGCCCCGCCTAAATATCCGGTATAGATCATGGCTCCGATGGCAGAAACGATCAGCACCGCAACCGGAAGGATCAAATCCATAACCTTTCCTTTGTGAGATGCATTCTCTTCCTCTACGGTTTCAAATTCTTCTGCCCCGCTGGTAAAGAGATCTCCTTTCGCCGCATTTCTTTCATGGCGCTTCATCTGTCCGAAATCAAATCCTGTCACGATCACAAACAGAACCATTACCAGAGTCAGAATGGCATACAGGTTATAGGGAATTGTTCTTAAAAATAACTGAAATCCTGTGATACCCGCATCATCCGGCACATAGGAATTGACTGCCGCTGCCCAGCTTGAGATCGGCGCGATGATGCACACCGGAGCTGCCGTAGAATCAATAATATACGCCAATTTTGCTCTGGATACCTTGTAGCGGTCTGTCACCGGCCGCATCACAGAACCGACTGTCAGACAGTTAAAATAATCATCTACAAAAATCAGACATCCCAGACCGGTCGTTGCCAGAAGCGCGCTTTTTTTCGTTTTGATCTTGCTGCCCGCCCAGTTTCCATAAGCAGCCGAACCTCCAGACTTTGCCATCAATACAATGATCATTCCTAACAATACATCAAAGATCAAAATATTCAGATTCATACTTTCTTTCATAATCTCAAAAAACGACACAAAAGAATCCCATGGGGAAAATCCAGTATACAAAAGCGCTCCTACTGCAACTCCCACAAAGAGAGAACTGTATACTTCTTTTGTGATAAATGCCAGCACGATCGCAAGCAGTGGTGGCACAAGAGACCACCAAGTTCCGATAAACATAGAACCATCCATCTTTTCTTTCATCCTCTTTTCTAATTACTCTCCACATTCGAATACCCTGTCCTGGCTCCGGCTTTTGCCTGGTCATAACAGGGTATCTGGTTCTATTTTAATGGATGATGCATAAATATGCAATTATAATTTTTAATTCTGCCTCAATGCCGTGTTGACCGTACTGCATTTCTCCTGCTTTTCCTAAAGTCGGATCCGGATCTGATAGTGTTCCATCCAGTAATTGACCTGCATCATATACGCAATCATCTGCGGACCCGCCATCAGCTGACCGTACCACGGTTTTCCGTAATCTTTCGGGGAATTTAGGAAACGCTCTGCCTTTTTCCGATCCAGAAATTCCCGGATCGGCGCATTTTTATCCTCCAGCACTTCTCTTTGAAATCGCTCCGCCAGCAGTGATTCATACTGCGGATGATAAGTTTTCGGATACGGACTTTTCTTTCTCCATAGAACCTCATCCGGTACCTTCCCTTTGCCGGCACATCGAAGCAGCGCTTTTGGGATTCCGTCTTTGCATTTCATGTCCCACGGGACATTCCACACATATTCGATGATCCTGTAATCTGCAATGGGCACTCTGGCTGACAGATTCCAGTAAAAACTGGTCCGCTCCATCCGATCCAGCAATGTTGCCATAAACCATTTCAAATTCAGATAGGCAATTTCTCTTCGCCGCTTTTCCTGTGCAGAATCTTCCGGACATACCGGCGTCTCCCTCACTGACTGTTCATAGGCCGACTGTGCATACTCCTGCATCTGCAGTTTCTTCACCCATTTGTCCGAAAGCAGGCTCTGTCTGACTGTCTGATCGGATGACCATGGAAATCCATTTGTCTCAAACGCTTCTTTTTTATGAAACCAGGGATATCCGCCAAAAATCTCATCCGCACATTCTCCGGTCAGAACAACTTGCGCATGTTCTGCTACCCTGGAACAAAAATACAGCATGGAAGACTCCACATCTGCCATACACGGCAGGCATCGGGCCTCCACTGCCTGATCCAGATACTGCACCAGCTGTTCATTACTGCACTCCAGATATCGATGATTGCTTCCGCAGGATGCCGTCATCTTCTCCACCCAGGGGCGATCCTGGCTCGGCTGGAATGCATTTGCCTGAAAATACTGGTTATTCCCTTCAAAATCAAAGGAAAACGTCTGTAATACTTTTCCTCTTTTCTGCAAATTCTCTCCACAGATTGCCGTCACCAGGCTGCTGTCCACCCCACCTGACAAAAGAGCTGCAATCTGTTCATTTTCTTTGCATCGCATCTGTCTGGTCACTGCATCTTCCAGCAGCCACGCCGTTTTCTCTACGGTTTCCTCAAAGGAATCCTCATGTGAATGACTCTCCAGTTTCCAGTAACAATGTTCTGTTCTGACTCCATCACAAAATGAGAGATAATGTCCGGGAAGAACTTCCGAAATACCTGCAAACACTCCGTTTCCCGGTGTTCTTGCCGGCCCCAGTGCGAAAACTTCACACAGCCCATTCTCATCAAGTACTGGTTCTACCCCCGGATACTGAAACAGACTTGCGATCGAAGACGCAAAAAACAGGGTTTCTTTTTTCTGGGTATAAAACATAGGTTTTGCACCGATTCTGTCTCGGAATAAAAACAAGGTCTGTTTTGTCTCATCCCAGATTGCCGCTCCAAAAATTCCATTGACCTTCTGAACAAACTCCGGTCCATCCTGCATATAAGAGAGCAGCAGACATTCTTCGTCATACTGTGTCTTTGGCTGGATCTTCAACTGTGCTTTCAGCTCTTTTGCATTGTATAATTCTCCATTAAATACCAGGGTGCACGTATGCCCCTGCCGGGTTAATGTAACAGGCGCTGCAATCCGTCTTTTCACCTCACAGCGTCCGATCGCAAATCCCAGATTCCGACTGCAAAATCCTGTAAATGCTCCCATCTTCTTCCCCTCTTCTACTGAATGATCGGTTGATATTGTGTGCCATCCAATGCTGCTTCTGCCGCAGGTATCACATATTCCAGGCTGGCGATCATGGAATTTGGCTTCTTTTGCGGATTATCCTGCTTAAAGGGCACAAAATAAATATGTTTGGTGTTCAATAACAGTCCGATATTTTTCATATTCATTCCCAGCGCATCATTGGTGGAGATTGCAACCAGCAATGGTTTCTCATTGCGAAGATGTGCTTTTGCCGCCATCAGAGCCGGTGTATCTGTGATCCCATTTGCCAGTTTCGCAATGCTGTTTCCCGTGCAGGGCATCAGGATCAAAAGATCCATCAGACTTTTCGGACCAATGGGTTCTGCCTGCGCAATCGACAACATGGGCTCTCTTCCTGTGATTTTACGTGCCCGTTCTACAAATTGTCCGGCCTTTCCAAAACGGCTGTCTATGGTCTGTGCCGCATCGGAAAAAATCGTCTGAAGCTCTGCCCCTTCTTCCTGCAGCGCCTCCAGTGCCCGAAACACTTTCTCATACGTACAAAATGAACCTGTGACTGCAACTGCGATTTTCTTTCCTTTCAGCTTCACTCATTTCACTTCCTTTTCTCTCTTTTTTCAATTTCCCGCAGCAGTTCTTCTCCGAGGACTCTTCCGGCAGTGCAGGGCGCTGTTTTTCCAGGAAGTCCTGGAAGTTTCTGTATCCGTACCTCCTGCCTTTCTGCCGCTTCCAGATCCACTCCTCCAGGTGCAGACGCAAGCTCCAGAAAACAGGCATCTGGTGATATCCGCTGCAGCAGTTCGTCTGTCCACACCAGAGAGGGGGCAGTGTTGAAAATAAACGCTGCTTTTTCTGCCGCCTTCACAAGCATTTCCCGGCTGCAGACAACCGCCCCTGCCTTTTTCGCCCTCTCGCAGGCATTTTTTTCGCAGTCATACACCATCAGACGGCATCCCCAGTTTTTCAGGCTCCGATGCAGAGCACTTCCGCATCGTCCATATCCCGTCAATATGCAGACACTGCCTCTGAATGCAGCAGAACTTCTCATCACAGCCTCTGCGATTGCTCCTTCTGCAGTCACAGCCGCATTTTCTGTTATCACATGTTCACAGCGCATCAAATCATATGCACTGCCTCCCCGTTCCTCCAGCTGCTTTTGAAATTCTTTGGAAAAACATCCGCCAAACAGACACTGCCCTGGTTTCATATGCCTGACAATCTGTCCTTCTTCTATCCGATGTCCGGTCTGCAGATTCAAAATCCCGCTTCGAAATGCCGGCACAGGAAGCAGAAGATACTGACACGCATCCCAAACCTCCCATAGCTGTTCTTCTGTTTCTTCTCTGACACTGCCCGGCAAAAATATATCGGCCGTCTTCCGCCCCTGTTCTCTTAAAAACCGGCAGACATATACCTGGCGCTGGTCACCGCCAATAATTCCGATCATTTCCACTTTCTAACATCCTTTTTCTTCCATCATATGCACGGATCCCGATTGGGTGTCTGGACGCAACATACCAAAAAAGAGTCCGCTTCTCATTCATTGAGAAACGAACTCTTGCTCTTTCGTATTTTTATGTTAAGAAATTTTCGATAACCACTGCTTCTGCCTCTTCTTCACTGAGACCAAATGTCTGCAATTTGACAAGCTGCTCATCGTTGATCCGGCCGATCGCTGCTTCATGTACAATCTGTGCATCCACATGTTTTGCCGTGATCTCCGGAATGGAACTGATCTTTGCCGTATCCATGATGATCGAATCACACTGTACATGGGCATGACAGCTGGCATTTCCAATGGCTTTTGGATGGAACACCTGGGCAGACGTCCCTTTGGCAACCGAACGGGAAACAATCCGGGCAGAACTGTTCTCTCCATTTAACTCCACATCCATATTCGAAATGGCGCTCTGATCCTCATGTGTCATCAGCTTTTCTGTCACATATAACTTTGCACCTTCCGCAAGTTCCACATGGGTCTCACGCTTTGTGGAATCCACCCCTTTGATCTGCGTGGTTTCCAGCGTAAATACCGAATTTTCTCCCACAAAAATTTTCGTCACAGGATTGAGAATCTTTTTTCCACTTCCATTTCCCTGTGCATAATGATTTTCAACATAGGTTACATTCGCATTCTTTCCAATGTGAAATGCATGAATGCCGTCATGACGGGTCTCGCTGCATCCCTCTCCGTGAATCCCACATCCTGCAACAATCGTCACATCTGCACCATCTTCCACATAAAAATCATTGTAGACCACATCCACGCCTTCCTGCGTCATCACCACCGGAATGTGGACCTGTTCTTTTTGCGCTTCTCCACTGATGTGAATGTCAATTCCCGGTCTGTCCTCTTTCTTTACAATATGGATATGCCGACTGTCCCCATGACAGACAGCCATTCCGTTCAGCCGCAGATTATAGGCTCCCTCCTGTTTGAAGCCATAGGAATCAATCACATCCAAAATCTCCTGCGTTACCTTATTAGGCTCCATAGAGTTGTCCTCCTTTCTGCATCCTGCAGGCGCATGCCTGTTCTTCTTCCCCGAAGAGCTGCGGGATCATCTCTCTGGCAGTTCCAATGGACTGCACTTTTCCATCTGCGATCACCATGATCCGGTCTGCCATTTCAATGATTCGCTCCTGATGAGAGATCAGGATCAGACTTTCCTTTTTCTCTTGATGGATCTGTTCAAATCGTTTAACCAGCATCGAAAAACTCCATAGATCGATTCCCGCTTCCGGCTCATCAAAAATACAGATATCATGTGATTTCGCCAGTACTGTGGCAATCTCGATGCGTTTCATCTCTCCTCCTGAAAGCGTGGCATCTGCTTCTCTGTCAATGTATTCTCTGGCACAAAGCCCAACACTGCTTAAAAGATCGCAGCATGTGGTTTCATCCAGTGTCTTTCCTGCTGCCAGTGACAGCAGTCTTCTCACTGTCATCCCTTTAAACCGCGGAGGCTGCTGAAATGCAAATCCAATCCCTGCTCTGGCACGTTCATGGATCTTCAAATTTGTAATCTCGGTTCCATTCAAAAGAATCCTTCCCGATGTCGCCTGATGGATCCCCATTAAAACCTTCACCAGTGTAGATTTTCCGCCCCCATTTGGACCTGTGATCACCAGCATTTCGCCATCTTCTACTGTAAAACTCACATCAGAGAGGATCTCGGACTGCCTGCCATCTTCTGCCACATCAAAAGATAAATGTTCTACCTGCAGCATCTATCTGTCACTTCCTTTTCCTATATTCAAGTCTGCATCTGCCATAAGTGCTTTGGACAGACAAAAAACTCTTCCTAAACTGTAATCCCAGGATCGGATTTTGTCAACTTTGGAATCATATTATTTTACATCTGCCAAAATCCAGTTTACAATAGACACAAGGAGGAGCAACCTATGAATTCGAAAAAACATCTGCTATGCAAATTATTTCTATCAACGCTCTATTTAAGCGCTTTTACATTTGGCGGGGGCTATGTGATCGTTACTCTGATGAAAAAGAAATTTGTCGATCAATATCACTGGATCAAGGAAGAAGAAATGCTGGATCTTGTCGCCATTGCCCAGTCCGCTCCGGGACCGATCGCTGTCAACGGCGCGATCGTTGTAGGATTCCAGCTGGCCGGGCTTCCCGGAGCCCTGCTCTGTGTCCTTGCAACGGTCCTGCCTCCATTTGTCATCATCTCCATTCTTTCCGTATTTTACACTGCTTTCCAGGACAACCTCTGGATTCGTCTGCTTCTGGAAGGAATGCAGTCCGGCGTTGCAGCGGTTATCGCTTCTGTTGTATATGATATGGGACGCGGGATCGTACAGGAAAAACGCCTTTCTTCCCTGATGATCATGATTGGTGTTTTTATCGCCAACTGCATCTTTCATATCAATGCGATTTACATGATTTTATTCTGTATCATACTGGGACTCTTGCAGGCCTGGTTTTCCAAAAGGAGGAATGTCAAATGATCTGTCTGCAGCTGTTTTTCAGCTTTCTGAAGATCGGAGCTTTCAGTTTCGGAGGCGGCTATGCAGCTCTCCCGCTGATCCAAAACGAGGTGATCCATATCCATCACTGGCTTAGCATGGCAGAATTTACAGATCTTGTCACCATTTCCCAGATGACTCCAGGACCGATTGCCATCAATGCTGCCACTTTTGTAGGGATTAAGATTGCCGGGGGCGTTGGCGCGCTTTTTGCCACACTTGGCTGTATTCTGCCTTCCTGTATCCTTGTCACTTTGATCGCAGGGCTTTATCTGAAATATAAAAATCTGGACACTCTGCAATGTGTGCTGCATACCCTGCGTCCTGCGGTTGTTGCCCTGATTGCTGCAGCCGGAATTTACATCCTGATCACTGCCCTCTGGGGAAATGCACCGATCCGTATTTCTTCTGTCAATTTCAAAGCTGCGGGAATCTTCCTTGGATGCATCCTGCTCCTTCGGAAAAAGGTAAACCCGATCCTGGTAATGGTTCTGGCCGGAGTATGCAATATGGGGTTTGAGATATTATTCTGACTTTTATTATTCTTGCTTTTTTTATGAATTTTGTTTATGATAAAGACAACTAAAATTCGAAACGTTACTCTAAAACTTTATTTTCACAAAGGAGAGATGTATGAGTAATCGACACTATCTGATCAACTCCGAAGATCTGCAGAATCTGAATGCCAAGCTGCTTTCCATCGCCTTCTCCAAAGATGAAGGAGACTGGAAAAGTATTATGCATACCCATCATTTTACGGAACTGCTGTTTGTAGTGAATGGAGAGGGCAGCTTTTCTTTTAATCAGCAGCATTCCTCACTGCGTCCGGGAGACTTAGTCATCATTCCCCCTTATACAGAACACACCGAACGTTCTTCCAAAGACTGTCCGCTGGAATACTATGTTCTGGGAATCGATGGGATTTCTTTTCTCTCGCAAAAAGATCAGGAATGTGCACAGGTCTTCTGTAATTTTGAACATGACTCCAGTATCCACGAATTATTTCGGCAAATGCTTTATGAGATTCGCACCGCACAGTATGGATCTCAGACCATCTGTCAGCATCTTCTGGAGATCCTGATTTTAAAGATCATCCGGGCACAACAACTGATCCCGGTATCGATCAATTCCATCCGGATGACCAAAGAATGCGCACAAATCAAAGAATATCTGGACTCCAATTATGCAGAACATATTACACTGGATACCCTGACGTCCCTGACCCACATGAACAAATACTATATGGTTCATTCTTTTACCAAATATGCCGGACTTTCTCCGATCCAATATTTAAACCAGACCCGTCTGAAACGTGCACAATATCTTCTGGAGACAACCAATTACTCCATTTCGGATATCGCGTCTTCCACAGGATTTTCTTCCCAGTCTTATTTCACACAGATCTTTCGGAAGAACTTTCAGATGACTCCTGTCAAGTACCGCCAGGAGCATACTTCCAATTAACAGACTATTTCACAAAAAAAGACACTGCCGCCGGAGGAATTGGGTCGCATATCAAACCTCAATCCCTGCCAGAGGCAGTGCCTTTCTTTTATTCTTTTATTTCTTCTTAGATCTCATACCATCTGATCTCATTTGCATCCATATCCAGGTCAAAACTGCTTCCGTCTCCACGGTATACTGTTGTGCTCTGTGGCTCGTATGTATTATTGACTACACAGTATTTTCCATTCTTCACATAAGCATGTACTTCTACGTTATAGTTTGTACTGAACCATTTGTGCAGATCGTCTTCATCATGAGAAGACCAGATGATCGAACGGTATAACAGTCTGCTGTTCTCAAAGCTGTATGGAAGTCCGCTGATATAGACACAGCGTCCTTTTCCAAATTCATTCACTGCAAGCTGTACTTCTTTGTCATTCTGTTTGATGATCGTTGTTCCATCCAGTGCAAAAATACTCTTCTTGCCTTCTCCGAAATCAATGTCCCCTTTGCAGTCTTCAATGATGAAATGATCGTGCTCTTCCCAGTTGTATTTGTCCATGTTCAGTGTAAAGCCTGTCTCTTTTTCTACGCCCATCATGGTTGCCAGCTGGAAGAAATGTCCTTCATACTGATGTGCTGCCGGCTCTCCGACTCCGATGAAGCCACCACCATTATAGACAAATCTCTTGATTGCTGTCACGATCGTCTCATCCGTCCAGTTCTCTCCGCCTGTATAAGCAGTATCTGCATCTCCAATGTTCAAAACCACATCGATATCATCCAGAATTGTCGGATTTTCGCGAATATCATCAAAGCTGATGAATTTCACATCAAACGGCGCTCCGCTGAGAGCTTCGATCACACCTGCGTAAGAATAGTTCTGTTTGTAGTAAATGGCATGATGTACCATATGATTTCCCCATGCACGCATCTTGCCCCAGCAGTTCAATACTGCGACTTTCTTGATGCAGTATGGTGTGGTTCCTTTGATATTGGTATACAGTGTGCGGAATTCGTTGCAGACACTCTCTACATAATCAATAAATTCCGGGAACTCCATCGCCAGTTTCAGATATCCGCCGTATCCGATCCGGTCGATCGGTTTTCTTAAGATCGCACGTCTCGCTGTCACCCAGTTGACTTTGGCTTCTTTGACCGGATCTCCGCCTTCGTGGAACGTATCCGGGAAGAAGTATGGCAGGAATCTTCCTTCGGTATATTTTACACCTTCGATATCGCTGATCAGACGAAGTGTCGCACCATTGCCCACACTTCCTACCACTGCATCCAAACCGATGGTCTTGAACTCATCCATAAACGGTTCCATTCCGATCCAGTGATCTCCCAAGAACATCATGGCTTCTTTTCCACATTCGTGTGTGATGTCTACCATCTCTTTTGCAAGTTTGGCAACTTCTCTTCTCTGGAATGCCTGGAAATCTTTAAATTCTTTGGACGGGATACGATATGTGTTGTTCATATATCCCTGATCGATGATAAATTCCGGACGGAACTTGTATCCCACTTCCTCTTCAAACTGCTCCAGGATATAGGGGCTTACAGAAGCAGAATATCCATACCAGTCTACATAACGTTCTCTTGCCAGCTCATCAAAGATCAGAGTAAACTGATGGAAGAACGTGGTATAGCGAATCACATCAATATGCGGATTGTCCTGAATATATTTTCTCAGACGCTCCATGGAATATTTGTGTGTCTTTGGCTGACGCACGTCAAATGTGATCTGCTTTTCAAAGTCTGTCCATCCATTGGTCACTGCATTGTACATATGTACCGGATCCCACATAATATAAGCAAGAAAACTTACGGTATAATCATGAAATGCTTTGGCGTTGTGGATCGTCACATCTCCGCTCTCGCTGTCATAACTCCACTGCTCCACCGGTACAACTTCTGCTGTCGTACGGTCGATGACTTCCCACCATCTTGTAATATCATCATGGTCGTTCACCTTCAGCATATCCGGATACAGATGGTTCATCAGATGGATCGACAAACAATCTCCCACTGCTGTATAAAAAGGAGTCATAATATACATCTGCTGAATCTCATCCGGATTCGCCTTTGCCCACTCGTTGTCTTTTCTTGTTGTATAATAAGTCGAATATACTTTTGCATCTACATTTTTTAATTCTTCCGGATAATCCGTTCCGTCACAGTCACGGATGGCATCTGCCCCCCAGCGTTTTACCAGATCCAGTGTTTCCGGCACAACGTCCACATCTGTAGGAATCGTAACTCTTCCGCTCGTACACTCTTTCACAATCATTCTCCTCTCTCTTCTCAATTATAGTCTACTTTGTATAAATTAAGGATAAAAGAAATCCCCGCTTTCGTCAATTTTCTTCTTGCTTTCATTTTTAGTATTCTTGCTGTTGTGATTTTTTTGTTTCCAAACTGATAATTTCACTCACACTCTACCTGTTCCCGCTCCAGATCGATCCAGACCTTTGTTCCTTTTCCTACCTGAGATTGTACCCGAATGCTGTGTCCCAGCTTCTTGAGTATCGTCTGGCACAAATACAGACCGATCCCTGTTGATTTCTGATGCTCCCGACCATTATATCCGGTAAATCCGCGCTCAAAAATACGAGGAAGATCCTCTGCCGCAATTCCGATCCCGGTATCTTCCACTACCAGTTTCTTTCCTTCCATATAGACAGCAATACTGCCTGTCTGCGTATATTTCAGTGCATTGGACAACACCTGCTCGATGACAAACAACAGCCATTTTTCATCGGTCAGCACCATTTCCCGGCTGTCTTTGAAATTCAAATGAATCTGTTTCAGAATGAAAATCTGAGAATACTTTCGGACCGCCTTCCGCATGATATCTCCCACAGGATACCACTGAAACTTCAGATCCGTCCCCATGTCCTCCATTCGCAGATAAGAAAGCACCATTCCCACATATTCTTCCGTCTGAAATACTTTCATCTTCATTTCCCCCAGAAATTCCAGTACTTCTTCTGCATGTTCTTCAAATTCAACTGCTTTCTCTTCCATGGACTGGATCAAAAGATGCATGGCTGAAATCGGGGTTTTAATCTGATGTACCCAAAGACTGTAATAATCCGATGCATCCTTTTTCCCCAGCAACACTTCATTTTCCAACATCTCCCTCCAGGCAAATATATCTTCTGCTATTTCCTGATACGCCAGTTCGATCTTATTTCTGGCATCCGGAAATTCCCGCAGTTCATAAGGAAGCGCCGCCTCTGCATCCTGCAGCTTCTGCCACCTTTTCCGGTAACAATAAAAATCCAGGGCTCCGCACAGAACCAGCCAGACTCCTGTCAGCTCTGCTCCATACCAGATTACATCAACTGGCACTGCTTTCAACCAGAATAAGACCAAAAAGATCACAAACGTCACTGCATACACTCCCAACATAGGAAGCTTCTCTTTTAAATAGGAAATCAACAATCTCATTCGATCACGTACCCGATTCCTTTCTTTGTGCTGATAAACTCGCAGATTCCGATACCCTCCAGCTTCTTCCGAAGTCTTGTCATGTTTACTGTCAGCGTATTATCGTCAATAAACTCATCACTTTCCCACAACCGCTCCATGATTCGGTCACGCTTTACGATCTTTCCTGCATTCTCCATGAGGATCTGCAAAATCTTAAAATCATTTTTCGTCAGTTCCAACCGTTCTCCATGAAACGTCACAGCAGCATCATTCAAATTCAGGATCACATCTTTATATTCCAGTACATTCAGCTGACCTGCAAAGGAATAGGCTCTGCGGAGCAATGCCTGGATCTTTGCTGTCAAAACATTCAGATCAAACGGCTTCTCCACAAAATCATCCCCGCCCATATTCATCGCCATCACAATATTCATATTATCACTTGCCGAGGAAAGAAACAGGATTGGCACACTGGAGATCTGCCGGATCTGGGTACACCAGTGAAATCCATTATAAAACGGCAGAATAATATCCATGATCACAAGATGTGGATCAAATGCCGTATACTCTTCCTGTACCCGCTTAAAATCCCGGATACATGCCACTTCATAATCCCACTTTTCCAGATGCTCTTTCATTTTATCTGCAATCACACAGTCGTCTTCCACAATCAATATTTTATACATGTCCTTCCCCTTTCACGCGTTTCTATCAAAATCATATCCTTGCTTCCTCTCCCTGTCAACGGCAATCGCATGCACCTTTAGAAAGTCTTTAGAATTCTTAAGTTTATATATATTGACCGCGTATATTATATTTTCTATAATATACTCACAAGATAGATATACGGTTTACAAACCTATCAAATACAGGAAAGGAAGGGATGGATTTTATGACATTTACACTCAATACCCCCATGTTTGATTTTCTGGTTCTTTCCATTGTCGCAGAGGGAGATGCCTACGGATACCAGATCAGCCAGATCATCAAAAGGGTGTCAGACACCAAAGATTCTGCGCTGTATCCGATCTTGAAGCGATTACAGGAAAATGGATATGTCATTACTTACGATCAGCAGTTCCAGGGACGCAACCGGAAATATTATCAGATCACAGAAAACGGTATCCTTCACCAGAAACAACTAAAACAAGAATGGAAGGAATACATCACGATCATTGATGACATTGTAAACGGAGGAATGGGAAATGACTAAGAAAGAGTATATGAAAAAACTTGCTTACCAGCTTCGTCGGCTTCCAAAAAAAGATTACGATAAAGCAATGGACTATTTTGAAGAATATTTTGAAGATGCAGGAACCGAACATGAACAAAAAGCAATCCAGGATCTGGGAACACCGGAAGAAGCTGCTTCTGCACTGATCCTGGATCTGGCACAGGAAAATGCCGCCAAACCGCCCAAAACCATGAAACGCCGCTTTTCTGCACTGTGGATTGCAGTCCTGGCATTGTTTGCAGCCCCGATCGCACTGCCTCTGGCACTTGGGATTTTGGCCGTGATCGGAGCTGTCATTCTGGGAATCCTGGCTGTTGTTGGCGGTATCTTAATTTCCGCACTTGCCGCAGTCGCAGGAAGCATACTCGGCATTATCGGAGGGATTGCAATTATTCCTCAGACCTTTGGCGGAGGACTGATCACCATCGGTTTCTCTCTGATGATGATCGGATGCGGCATTCTGGTCACATATTTTACCATATTACTTGCCCGCTGGTTGATCGTCAAACTTGCCGGACTGCTCGGCAGACTTGTGAGAAGAGGAGGAAGAAGACATGAAGAAAAGTAAAAAAATCATTCTGACAATTTCCGCAGTCACACTAACTGCCGGAGTCCTTTTAACTGGAGTCGGATACATGATGGGCGGTCGGTTTGGATTTGTCTTTTCTGACGGCAAATTTATCTCTGCTGACAGTATGGAAGAGGAGAAACAACCATTTATTCTGAAAAAAAAGAAACTGGACTCTGTAAAAGACATTGACATTAAAATTTTATCCTATGCCAACATCCGGATTCTGCCGTCTGCAGACAACTCCTTTTACCTGGAGTATAATCTGCCCGGTGAATACCCAAAGCCGGCTTTCTCCTGTACAGACGGCAAGCTCACCCTGACTCAGGAGAACCGGGAGCCCATTGCCATCATAGGATTTGGTTTTCACGATTCCCAAAGCTCCGAACGCGAAGTGACACTGTACGTTCCCCAAAAAGCAGAATTAAACAGCTGCAAGCTCTACAGTGACTCCGGAAATATCCACGCATCGGATCTTACTGCCTCCGATTTTGGCATCGGATGTGACTATGGAGATGTCACACTTAAGAATATCAAAAGCAAGGAATCGCTTGCTCTGAATTTAGGTGCCGGACAGCTAAATGCTGATACACTCTCTGGAAAGACAGTCACGATTTACAATGACAGCGGGAACATTTCTCTGGATTCCTGCACTTCAGATGATCTTCATCTCGAAACGGACTACGGGGATATCCAGCTTGATAACGCTGCTGTGAAAAATGCATCCGACATGACTTTAAACTCCGGAACCCTCACAATCAAAAACAGCGCTCTGGGCGCTGCCAGGATCACCAATGATAGTGGCACTATTTCTCTGGCTCAAGTAACCGGAAAATCCCTGGAGGCAACTTCAGAATATGGGGATATTTCCCTGACAGATACCCAGCTTTCTGATAACGCTGTTTTAACTCTGGATTCCGGTGATCTTTCGGCGGATACCAGCAGCGTAAAAAGGATTTCTGTAAAAAATGACAGCGGCAGTATTTCTCTGAATCAATTTTCCAGTGAAAATGCGGACTTTACGTTATCCTATGGTGATCTGAATCTGATTGCCGCAAAACTTGGCTCTCTTAGCTGCAAGAGCGAAGACGGAGATATCGCCATACAACTGCCGGACAAATTTGATTCCTACGGATTCAATCTTCTTACAGAATACGGAGATATCTCGCTCCCTTCCGGCAAGGCTGACGGCATTGTCTCCGATGAAGACGACTCCTCTGAGGTTTCCTACAGCACAAATCCAGAGGCAAAAAATAAAATTCAGATAGAATGTGAAAGCGGAAATATCCAAATCCGTTAGCAAAAAGGACGACTGACTCCACTTTCTGAAAAAGTGGAGCCGCCGTCTTTTTATTCCTTTGAAACCACATATAATGAATAGAAAAAGCCTTTCTTTTGCATTAACTCCTGAAATGTTCCCTTTTCGACAATTTTTCCTGCATGCATAACCAAAATCTCATCATACTGATACAACAGCTTTTCCTCTAGCCGGTGCGTTACAATAATCTCCGTCATTTCTTTCATTGATAAAACAGCATCAATCACGGCGTACGATGTTTGATTGTCCAATGCTGCGGTTGCTTCATCCAGTAATAACACCTGACTTCCTCTCAGCAATGCCCTTGCTATTGCAATGCGCTGTCTTTCCCCACCTGACAGCTTGTTTCCATTTTCTCCACAACTGTCATTTAACCCGCGTTTGTCTATCAATTCTCGCAAACCAGCCTGATCTGCTGCTTTTTTCAATTTTTCCTCATTAAATTCTTTGAATAATGTGATATTATTTCGGATCGTATCACGGAATACAAATACCGATTGCTGCACCAGTGCCATTACCTGAAACAAAGATTCCGGCTGAATCTCTCTGCTGTCTATTCCATCAAATAAAACTGCTCCCTGCACTGGTGAAAATCCACCCATGATTGTATTGATCAGTGTTGATTTTCCTGCTCCGGAACTTCCCACAACTGCATACTTTTTTCCAATTTCAAACTCAAAGTTTAAATGCTGAAGAACATTCTTGTTGCCGATACTGACACTGACATCCTTCAACGAAATTCCTTTTTTCAGCATTCCTATTTTGTTTTCCTTTCTTTTCTCCTGATTGATCTGCACACTTACCAGCATTTTTTCAATCAGCCCAATCGCGGCTTTTCGCTTTGCCAAAATAGAAGGTATCCTCTCGATCGGAGAAATCACATAATTCATTAATTGAAGAAATACCAACACAATCCCCGGTGTAACACCATATCCTGAAATCGACATCCAGGCTCCAATCAGAAAAATTCCTAATCGCATCATTACACTTGCTGCTGTTCCCCACAAATTGATGCTTTCTTCTATGTAACGACTTTGATACTTCAGATGTTCCATTCTTTCATTTTCCCTGAAAAAATTCTTCTTCATTTCTTTTTCTGCCTGAAAGCTTTTGATAACAGGAAATCCCTGAAGAATGTCCCTTACAATACTCATAAACTCACCGTTTCCATCAGAAACTTTTCTTTCAGACTCCGACATTTTATTTGCAATCGGCAATGATGCTGCCATCGGCAAAACAGACAGTATCACCCCCAATACTGTCAGTATCGGACTATACCATAGCATCAGCAACAATGCTCCCACAAAACTGACCGTCAGATCAATCATTTCCAGAACGCTGTCAAAATAATACATTTCTATCATTTTTGCATCATTTGTATACATGGAAAGATACTGGCTGGTATTTTCTTTACGGAAGGATGAAAGATTTTTATCAATCATTTTACAAAATATCTTTTGTTTATAACACAACATCGCCTGATATAAATATTTTGGTCGTGCCACTCGATAAATCATGTACGCCGCTATAAATATCAAAAATGTTATCATTGCAATTATACCAACCTGCAAAATCGTCATTGAGCTGTCTCCTGATACAATGTCAATAATCGTCTGCAGCAGCCATGAAATCACAATATTATAAATACTTAAAATCAACATCGCAATCCCTGCCATCACAAGCCATTTTCTGCTTTGACAAACAATTTCTTTCAAATACTGTTTCCGTATGCTCTGAATCTCAGTTTCTTTTTTCATTCTCTGCTCCTTCTATTTGCACTGTCTTTGTTGCCACAGCTTCCCGAA
>ERZ894236.269-NODE-269-length-71855-cov-46.7371_pt1 | contig 71855 bp, 64 predicted proteins | sample MGYA00380297_ERZ894236 | MGnify/ENA primary metagenome ERZ894236 (study PRJEB32331, sample SAMN06328420) | human gut metagenome | biome: human gut microbiome; feature: stool | host: Homo sapiens | collected 2014-08-04 ... | reverse complement strand
TTAAATAATTTAAAAAACCTGCCAAAAAATACTTGACTTTTGTTAGCAGGTTTTTGTGCCTTAGCTCAAAAAACAATAAGGGTGCATTTGCCTCAGATTTATGGTATTCTATGGTAAAACACAGTGATAAATTATCTGCGAGGAGGTGAAATTTATGCGAGACGCATTAGAGAATATTACTTTATTGCAGAAGCGTATGAATGAGCTTCAGTTGGAAAACCAGATATTAAAGGGAATTTTGGAGCGGTCGGGAATTTCTTATATAAATGAACTAAAAAAATATCAATATCAGGAGAAAACAGGACTGTGGGAAGAAAATCAGGGCGGCAGAATTATTCATCCGTCCTGTATTACGGATGAGATGGCGAATAAATTTTACGGAAGGTTCTGGGGACGACAGGATGTGTACAGTAAGCGTACCGTAAAGAAATCCACAGGAGAATTCGGCTATTTTCCGCAGTGTAATCATTTCTGGAAGGAATGCTGCCCAAGAAAGTATGGAAAGAAGATACGGTGTACGGACTGTCCGGACAGAGACTGGACAAAATTAAAGATCGCTCAGATTAAAAGCCATCTGGCAGGAAAAGATCCTTACGGAAATGATGTGATAGGCATTTACCCACTGCTTCCGAACGGAAACTGTCGTTTTTTGGCGTTTGATTTTGATAACCATGAGAAGGATGCAGAAAAAAATGATTTTGCGAATAACGGTGAGACATGGATGGAAGAAGTAGAAGCAATGCGTCTAATCTGCGAACTGAACGGAATCGATCCTCTTGTGGAACGTTCGCGTTCGGGAAGAGGCGCCCATGTATGGATTTTTTTCGACAAAGCAGTTTCCGCATCGACAGCCAGAAAATTCGGGAATGCTTTATTAGAAAGAGGAGCGGAAACAGTAAACCTGAAATCGTTTCAATATTATGACCGTATGCTCCCGGCGCAGGACAGCCTGCCGGGAGGCGGTCTGGGAAATTTGATTGCATTGCCCCTTCAGGGGAGGGCATTGCTGTCAGGAAACAGCGCTTTTGTGGATAAGGATTGGAATGCATACCCGGATCAGTGGAATGTGCTGTGGAGCAAGCCCAGGATTTCCGCTGAGTTTATGGAGACAAAAATTCAAGAGTGGACTTCAACCAGTATTTTTTATGTTGAAAGCAGCGGGAAGGATGCAGAAACACGGGAAAAACCATGGAAAAATAGAGCAAGGCTTTTGAAATCAGGTGTAGATGGGAAACTAAGCCTTACGCTTTCGGACGGCATTTATGTGGATACGATGAATATACAACCGGCAGTTCAGAATCAGATACGGAGAATGGCCGCTGTGAGTAATCCGGTTTTTTATAAAAATATGGCGATGGGGCTTTCAAACTATGATAATGCAAGATGGATTTATATGGGGAAAGAACATCTGAGCGGTTATATAGAAATACCGAGAGGATTGTATGACGAATTGACCGAGCAGTGTAGGAAAGCCGGGATTACGTATGAGATTACGGACGAAAGGCAGCCGGGAAGAAGGATAAAAGCAGAATTTACCGGGCAGCTCCGGCCGGAACAGGAACCGGCGTTGGAAGAAATGCTGCGGTACGATACCGGAATACTAAACGCCGCTACAGCATTTGGAAAAACGGTTGTGTGCAGCGCTATGATCGCGGAGAGAAAAGTAAACACACTCATTCTGTTGGAATCTTCGTCACTGATTGAACAATGGGAAGAGGCACTGAATAGTTTCCTGAAAATAGAGGAAGAGACGCCGGAGTATCAGACAAAAACAGGAAGAATCAGAAGAAGAAAAAGTATTATAGGAAAGCTCCAGGGAGCGCATGATTCCATGACGGGAATTATTGATATTGCCATGGTGGGATCGCTTTGCAAAAAAGGCGAGTTCCATGAGAAGTTGAATGATTATGGGATGGTGCTGGTGGATGAATGTCACCATGCGGCTTCTAATACGATGGCGAATATCCTGAATCAGGTAAATGCTCGTTATGTGTATGGCGTGACTGCCACGCCGATGCGCGGAGACGGGCTGGAAAAGATTACTTATATGCTGCTTGGTCCGATTCGGTATCGCTATACGGCAAAGGCTAAAGCAGAAGCACAGGGAATAGAGCATCTCGTGTTTCCGAGATTTACAAGAGCGGTGGCACCAAGAAAGATACATAGAAGAAATCTATGGTAACATCCTACCCGTAGTGGTAAATTGTTCTACAGGAAAGGGTGCGAAGCATGGAAAATGAAGTATAGATATCCGTATAGTGGGAATAGAAGGTTCCCCTATTGATGCCCGCGGCGGTGCATAGTTCCTTGATGGAGATGCTCTGCATGGGCTTCGTGCGCAGCAGTTCCAAGAATTCCCGGCGGATCAGCATCTTGGTAAGTCATCCAAACCCTATATAAACTGTCGATTGAAGTCAACTGTTAGGAATATTATAATACAGATATAGAGGATAAACAATACTGTGTTCAAAAAGTGAAAGAAGTGTTTGATATGAAGAAAATCTATATTGTTACCGGGGCCAATGGACATCTGGGAAATACTTTGATCCGGCTGCTTAGAAAGCAGGAGGCAGATATCCGCGGCCTGATCTTGCCGGGAGAAGAGATAGAGAACGATGGCCGGGTCCGGTACGTCGAAGGCGATGTCCGCGACATAGAGTCTCTGCGGCCGCTATTTGAAGATCTGGAAGGGAAAGAAGTATATGTCTTCCATACGGCGGGAATTGTGGACATTTCTGAAAAAGTCTCGCCGCTTCTTTATGAGGTGAATGTAAATGGAACCAAGAACGTAATTGCGCTGTGTCGGGAATTTGGCGTACGGCGGCTGGTATACGTAAGTTCCGTCCATGCGATTCCGGATACAGACAGCATGTCAGTTCTAAAAGAGATCAAAGAATTTTCTCCAGAGAAAGTAGTGGGAGGATACGCCAGAACAAAGGCAGAAGCCACGCAGGCAGTGCTGTCTGCGGTACAAGGCGGGCTGGATGCGGTAATCGTCCATCCTTCCGGGATTATTGGCCCTTACGATCGTTCGGGCAACCATCTGGTCCAGCTGGTGAACGATTATCTTAGCGGCAGGATTCCAGTATGCGTAAAGGGAGGATATGATCTAGTCGATGTCCGGGATGTGGCTTATGGCTGCCTTATGGCCGCGGAAAAAGGGAAGAGCGGCGAATGCTACATCCTATCAAACCGCCATTATGAAATCCAGGAGGTATTGAAGATGGTGCGAAGAATTGCGGGAGGCAGAAGAATCCCGGTCATCCCGTTCTGGATGGCGCATCTTGCAGCCCCTCTGATGCAATGGCACGCAAGGCGCAGGAAGGAACGCCCGCTTTATACAGACTACTCCCTCTATGCGTTAAAAAGCAATGATAAATTTTCTCATGATAAGGCCGTCAGGGATCTGGGATACCAGCCCCGGGATCTGTACGAGACGCTGAAAGATACCGTGCGTTGGCAGAAGAAAAACCGAGGCTAAAGTATCATTATGAGTCGCTTAATGCAATTGCAATAGCCATCAAGGCGATCTATCCTCCCTTTCAGGCAGACGAGTTCTTAAAGATGACTATGGATGAGACATGGGATGATTCGCAATTAAAAGCAAGGTGCAGAAAAATAAGTACAAATTTGGGCGTACTGTTGCCCCGGGAATATCAAAAGGCGCTGGACATTCTTGAATAAGCAGTTCGCGGATACTCATTTTCTGGCTTTCTACTTTGCCCATTCATAATCCGTGAGGATGAATTGCCGGCTCAACTCCCGAGGTATCCCTCGCTACGACCTTATGCCATTGGACTACCGTGTTTTTAATAAAATGCGATTTTTCATGAACATGCCTCCTGATCGAGGATATTGGCAAAGCCATCCCTTTTGCTATCAAATATTATTTGGCTGCATATATTTACCAGCTGCTGCGCATCCTATCTGAGAGGTGAAGACTATGACAAATAAGTCCTACTGGAAGGATACGGCAGCGATCAGGGAACGGCATTGCCTTCCGGGAGATATGAATATTGATACGGTGATCATTGGCGGAGGAATGGCGGGAATCCTGACTGCATATTTCCTGAAGCAGAAAGGGAAGGAATGCATCGTTCTGGAGGCTGGGCGTATTGGAAGCGGACAGACCAGAAACACGACGGCCAAAGTTACATCCCAGCATGATCTGATCTATGCGGACCTGATCAGGACCAAGGGAGAGAAGCAGGCTCGCCAATATGCGCAGGCAAATGAAAAAGCGATCGAGGAATACAAAGCAGTCATTCGTAAGATGAATATCGAGTGCGACTGGGAGGACTGCTCTTCGTATCTGTATACACAGGAACAGGGGCAAAGGCTCCATAATGAATTCATGGCGGCTGTAAGACTTGGGATTGCGGCAAGATGGACGGAAAAGACAGAATTGCCTTTTCCGATTCAGGGAGCCCTCCGGTTTGACGGGCAGGGGAAGTTCCATCCGCTTAAGTTTTTAAAGGCCGTCTCAGAGGATGTGGTTATATTTGAACATACGAAGGTGCGAAAGGCTACTCCTGACGGGGTGCAGACAGACCGCGGAAATGTAAAGGCCTCCAATATCGTGTTTGCATGCCACTATCCGTTCCCGATTATCCCGGGACATTATTTTATGCGGATGCATCAGGAACGCAGTTATGTGATCGCCCTTGAGAACGCGCCTTTGACAGAAGGAGTGTATCTTGGTATCGATCCGGGAAGCCTGTCAGTTCGAAGCGCAGGAGGCCTGCTGCTTGTGGGCGGGGAAGGACACAGAACCGGAGAGAATCCGAATGGCGGGCAGTATGAGCAGCTTATAAAAAGGGCGGGCGAGTACTGGCCGGGAGGCAAAGAAGCCTACCGATGGTCAGCACAAGACTGCATGCCCCTGGACGATATTCCATATATCGGGAGATACAGCGGCGGCAGGAAAAACTGGTACGTGGCTACTGGATTTAAGAAATGGGGAATGACCTCCTCCATGGTGGCTGCTATGGTTCTTTCCGAGCAGATATGCGGAAGAATCAGCCCCTATGAAGAGGTCTTCTCTCCCCTGAGAATGCCTGGCCTTAAGGGAATGGGAAACATGGCCCTGGAAGGCGCCCACGCGGTGGCCAATCTTGCTGGTACGTCAAAACTTTCAGAAGACGCAAAAGAAAACATCAGGACAACCCGCTGCTCCCATATGGGATGCCAATTGTCCTGGAATCCGGAAGAAGGGACGTATGACTGCCCTTGCCATGGCTCAAGGTTTGACGCCCGTGGAAATCTGCTGGTTGGCCCTGCACAAAAAGGAATCTGTAAAGGAGGCGATAGACGGTGACAAGATATTACCATGGAAAAAAGAAAAAATATCCATATTTTGAAGGATGGTACCTGAAGCACCAGGCAGAGGGCAGGATGATTGCCTTTATCCCCGCGATCCACGCGGATGAGCAGGGAAAATGGACGGCATCTATACAAATGATAACAGAAGAGGGCTCTTGGTGCTTTTTCTATCCCGCCTCCCAGTGCACGATTGAGAGAAGACGCTTCCGGGTGATGATCGGGGAGAACCTGTTTACGGAAAAAGGCACCTGGGTCAATCTGAAGAACAAAGACGTATCCATCTATGGAAATATCTCTTATGGCCCGTTTGCCAGGCTAAAAAAGGATATTATGGGGCCGTTTAAAAGAGTTCCATTTCTTGAATGCAATCACGGCGTTCTGAGCATGATGCACAGAACCAGAGGAGGGCTGATGGTAAATGGAAGGGAAGTGGATCTGAACGAGGGGCTGGGGTATATAGAGACGGACTGGGGAAGTTCTTTCCCGAAGGAGTATCTCTGGACACAATGTATATTTACGGAGAAGAAGAGAGGGAGCCTGATGCTTTCTGTGGCAGACGTACCGATTGGAAGGTGGAGCTTCCGGGGATGTATCTGCCAGATAGAGATTCCGGGGCGGACCTTACGGATTGCCACCTATCTGGGGGCGAAAGTAAGAAGGCTTAGCGCCAGCGAAGCGGTGGTAAGACAAGGAAAACTTTGCTTAAAGGTGACCAAGCTAGGAGAGCGGTCTTACGGGCTGAGCGCGCCGCGGCAGGGCAGCATGACGAGGATCATAAGAGAAAGCCCTGTATGCAGGATCAGATACCAGCTTTGGGAGAAGGGAAACCAGGTATTTGATATCGTAGATAACCATGCATCCTTTGAATATGTAAAAGATGCCAAGTGATAGGCGAAAGATGCCGCGTGGCAGGCTCCATAGCCTGTCGCGCGGCATTCTTAGAATTATGCTTCCATGTTGATCATGACCTTCATAGCCTTGTCCTTTTCCAGGTCAATGGTATCATACCCTTTCTTGAACTCCCGGAATCCAAAACGGTGGGTGATCAAGGTCTCGAATTCGATCTTTCCGGCGGCAACCAGTTCGATTGCCTTGATGTAGTCTTCTTCCCGGTACATTGCGCTTCCAAGAAGCGTCAGTTCATGATCCTGGACGGCGGCCATATCTACGGTGGCCAGATCTGCGAATACGCCTACGACTACGATATGGCTTCCCTTTCTTGCATATGCGATCGCCTGTTTCATGGTTGGATTGATTCCAATACATTCGAAGATGACATCCGCCCGGTCTTCCCCGCAGGCTTCGGTGATGGCTTCAAGCAGATCTTTCTCGGATGGATTGACCGTGGCAATCCCACACTTTTTAGCGGTATCAAGCCTATAGGCGCTGAGCTCCGAGAGAAGCACGACCTCTGCGCCCAACGCTTTTGCGGTCTGTGCAACAAGGTTGCCGATCGGTCCTCCGCCAAGCACGACAGCCTTTTTGCCTGTCATGTCAGCAGCATATCGGCGTACGGCGTGGACAGCGACAGCCAGCGGCTCGATCATCGCGCCGTGATCCCAGGACATCTCTTCTGGAAGTACCAGCGCCTTATTGGCATCTACTACAAAATTCCGCAAGGAGTGCCTTTCGTGATCGACGCGGTGGGCTCTGAAGATGTGGTAAATGACGCCATGGGCCTGATCTGTGACCGAGGAGAGATCTGCTGTTACGGAGTCCCAAGAAAAGAAGAGATGCACATTGACTTCAGCAAGGCCGACTATAACTGGGTGCTTAATTTTCAGCAGTTTCCGCGCAAAGATGAGGAGGCAGCTGCGCACAGCGAAGTGATCCAGTGGATTCGGGAAGGGAAGATCAACCTGAAGGACTACATATCCGATTACTTCTCTTTTGATGATGTAATCGAGGCTTATGATAAGGCAATGAATAAGCAGGTACTGAAAAAGGGAATCGTAGTTTTCTAAAAGTCCTTCAGATATTGCGGAATCTTTTGTTAGAGATTATAATATGGGAAAACAATAGATAGAGGAGAAAGCAGACCCAATGATAGAAGGAATTATATTTGACGTAGACGGAACCCTCTGGGATCCCACGGAAGAAGTGGCATATTCCTGGAACCAGGCAATCAAGGAACAGACGGATATGGACAGGACGCTGACGGCTGAGCAGCTAAAGCGTGAGTTTGGCAAGCCTTTGGAGGAGATCATAGACGACCTGTTCCCGGAACTTGCACAAATAGAGCAGGAGAGCCTGGCAGACCATCTTTACAAATATGAGAATAAATGGGTGGAGACGGCGCCCTGCATCGTCTATGACCAGATGGCAGAGACGGTTCGCGAACTGAGTAAAAAGTATAAGCTCTTTATCGTCAGCAACTGCCAGTCCGGCTATATTGAAGCCTTTCTTAAGAATACCGGACTTGGACAGTATTTTGCAGATTATACCTGCCCGGGAGACACCGGAAAGTTAAAAGGCGAGAATATCCGCATCATCATGGAGCGCAATGGGATTAAGGAAGCCGTCTATGTAGGCGATACCCAGGGAGATGCCAATGCGTGCAAAGAGGCGGGAATTCCTATGATATTCGCGGCATATGGCTTCGGACAGGTGGAAGAAGAGCATGTTGCGATCCAATCTTTTGGGGAACTGCTGGAACTTGAATTCGAAAAAGGCGGCAGGAAGTAAGCCGCAGAGACAAAGCATAAGAGTAGGTAATAAGAAGGGGCACGGCGATCATACGCCGTGCCCCTTCCTGGATGATTGATATAGGTTCTAAGACTTGCTTTACTTAGCCATTGGAAGATGGCGGATCGCGCCCTGGTAGTCGGCTTTTAACTGAAGGATCTTATTAAGCAGAGCGTCTGCCTCGCCCTTTTCGCCCAGGCCGATGTGGCCCAATGCCATCAAATAGCGGCAGTAGATATCATTGCGCTCTTTGATGTTGTCAGGGAATACTTCGATTTCCGGCAGTGATACGGCAAAATAGTCATAGGTCACTTTGTCGAAAATGTGTTTCTTTCCATAGGCCAGCAGTTGATGATAGCATTTTTTCGCCGCAGCTGTATTGCCCAGTTCTTCATTGGCCAGACCCTGATAGAAAATGATGTCAGAGGGCTGGTCGTTGTAGTAGAGGACGCCGGATGGCTCCTCCAGTCCTGTGGAGGCCTTTTCAAAGTACTCGGAGGCAGCGGCAGAGTCATTCTTTGCCTGGTAGGACTTGCCGATATAATAGTCGGCGATGTTGTCTTGGACATTTGGAAGTTTTCCCTCTCCCAGATTGTTCGGATATACCTTCGTGGCCTCAAGAAGATTGATGGCTTCATCATAGCCGCCGCTTTCAAGAAGGCCCAGCGCTTTCTGCGTCAGCGCATAGCGGTACTGGGTGCTGACTTTTCCTTCTCCGCCTTCCCATGGATGGAACAGGTGGCCATTCAGGCATTCCAGCGCCTTGTCATACTGTCCGGTGCAGTTAAGAAGCGAGATGTATTCTACGTACAGCGCATCCCGTCCAGTCACAAGATCCAGATGGGCGGAAAGCAGTTCCAGGCGTTCTTCTGCGGAGATGCCTGACTTTGCGCGCAGCTGATCGTATTCCAGCAGGAAGCGGGAGTAGGCAGAATCCAGTTCGAAGGCCTTCTTCATGCATTCCAGAGCCTGATCCATGTCTTTTCTCTTATTGTAATAGTAGATGGCAAGATTGCGCCAGTTCATGGCAAAGTCCGGCGCGCCTTCGGCGGCTTTTTCCCAATGCAGGGCGGCTTTCTCATACTGCTTCTTGTCATAGAGCAGGCAGCCCAGATAATAGTGGGCGTAAGGCGCTTTGCCAAGCAGAGAGGCAGCACTTTCTAATATAACGACTTCTTCCGCACGGTTCGGGAAGCAGTAGTCCGGGCAGGCGGCCTCGCCTTGCTGATACATCTTAGCCGCCTTGGCAGCATCGCCCTTGCGTTCATATACGTAACCCTGGTAATAGCCAAGCATCGGAGAGTCCGCTGTGCAGGAAGCCAGGATGTTAAGCGCGTCATCATATAAGCCCGCCTTGATATAATCCAGGGCAAGTTCCAGGTAATTATGCACGGGCGTGCGCATCTTGTCCTTCCAGCCGTCCAGACTGCCTAATCTTAAAGCCCCTTCATAGCGGATGCCCATATCCAGCGGGTCGATCTTAAGGCTATCATCCAGCAGTTCCTGGGAATCTATGTGAAGCATACGAAGGATGGCCGCCTTTAAGGTGCGGGCTTTCATGTTGTGCCATCCCCGGATCAGGGCATTGTCGATGAATTCCAGGGCATCCCTGTAATCACCGCGCCTTACGGATAGGCATGCCAGCCAGTAGTAGCCTGCGCCTTGCGTCTCATAACTCCAGGTGGACTTGTAGAAGGCATCGTAAGCGCCTTTGTCATCCCCTGTCATGACGAGGGCTAGGCCGAGATTGAAGTAACTTTCGCCGTAGTAAGGGTTCGGATTCTTCCAGGTCTGCTTCTCGATGGCTTTGTTGAAATGCCTGATGCTTTCTTTAAAGTTTCCACGTCTGTACAGAAGAAGACCGTAGCCGTTATTCAGGCGGATGTCGGATGGGTCGCGTCTGAGTCCTTCCAGATAATAGTCCTCCGGGTTGAGGGTGGCATGACGGTACTGTTCCAGATGCTGGGCGCCCAGATACAACTCCTCGGTGGTCTTAAGTTCCTGCGGCGAAAGCAGCGGATCTGCCGGATCCGGCATCGGCTCAAGTTCCACGGTTACTGCTTCGTAGGTTACAAGCGGGAACATGCCGCTGTCATATATGGTCGCGGTTACGCCGCTTAAGTCTGCAAGTTCCGTATGAAAAGAAGCCTCATAGAACTGTTCCGGAACAAGGTCCGCCTGATCCGTAAATATAGTGCCGCCCTGGTTCTTCACGATGATTGTTGAACCAGCGAAGATGCCGGATGTGTAGGCCTTGATGATGCATTTGCCATTTGCAAGCTCCATTCCGATGGCGGCATCTTTGGTGGCATTTTTTACTCTTCCTACATGTTTATAAGGCATAAAGTACTGGGTAAATGTCTTCTCTTCATAAGGCTTCAGCCATGTGAAGTCCGGCTGATTGTCGGCATAGACGCCGGTCATCAGCTCGATGTACGGGCCGTCCGTCTCTGTCAGATTGCGGTCCCATGCCTGGCCGAAGTCGCTGTTTCCCCATGTCCACTGCTTCTTGCCCGGGGAAATGTGGTGGTCTGCCACATGCAGCAGGCCGGCGTCTGCCTTCTCATCAAAGTTTCCGATAAAGTCATAATCGGAGTGGGCTGCCATATAGGAGGTAGGCACTTTGATGTTGCGGTAGCAGGAAATGTCGATTCCTTCAGAATAGTCATATTTGTAATATTCGCCGGTAGCGATGGGGAAGGTGGATACCGCGCGCTTTCCGTGGTCCATTACTGCATGGACGTCCGGCGGGAATACGGAATATGTATGCTCATTGACCGGTACGGCCGGATTCGCCCACCAGAGGAAGGTCTGCGGCGTATCGGTACGGTTGTAAAGGCGGCCTTTGATTTCGATATACGCCTTGTTCGGATAGAGCGTGAAGGAGGCCATTCCTTTGGTGCCGTACATTTTATCAATCTCGCTGACGTATACGGTGGATGAGCCGTCTTCATGCTCCTCGAAGTGATAGTCTACCGGAGAATAAGTGGATGGACGGTGATGCTGCGGCCAGTTGAACTCGATGCCGCCGGAGATCCATGGACCGGTAAGGCCTACCAACGCCGGCTTGATCACGTGATTATAATATACGAAGTCATAATTGTTGGTTTTGTCAAAGGCACGCTGGATACGGCCACCAAGTTCCGGGAGGACCATGACAAGCAGATAATCATTTTCCAGGTAAATAGACTTGTACTCTACGTCTTCTTTCTCGTCGGATATTTTTTCCGTTACAGGAAGGGGATAAACCTTTCCGGAACTTCCCTGATATGCCCGGTTTTCTATGAACAATGGACTTTTTTCCGGGGGATATACTTTATAAGTAGGAAGGGTTATGGTTTCTTCCCATACATGGACTTCCTTGTTTGACATAAGTCATTCGTCTCCTTTCAAATATGGAATTTCCTGTTTCTTTGCAGTTATTTGCTGTATGTATAGATTAGCATAAGGTCTGTAGTGTTAAAATGTCATATACCATAAAAAGATGGACAATATTCCACATGGGTGCTATAGTTATCCCAAAATTATAAGAAGGGACAGGCAGGTGGAAGGATGAGTAATAATATTGGCAAGGCAGATGGATTCAAAGACGAAAAATATATTATTATTCCTACAGAATCATTTGCGGATTATGCGGAGCATCCTCTGGTGCGGACGGTCTATCCGACGGATGTGGGCTTCTTTCCGAAGGCCCGTGATCATTACCGGGAGAGAAAAGAAGGGGCCGAGCAGTATATTCTGATCTATTGTACGGAAGGAAAAGGAACCATAGAAGTAGAGGGAGAAGTATTTGAAATGAGGAAATCGGGTGCCTTTTGCATTCCGTGCAAAAAGGGTCACCGGTACTATGCAGACGCCAAAGACCCATGGAGTATCTTGTGGGTGCACTTCAAGGGGGAGAATACGGCGTACTTTCCAATTGATGAGCCGCACGTCGTACCTATGAATTCCAGGCACAGCGACAACCGCATGATGGTGCTTTTTAATCTGCTGTTCCGAGTCCTGCGGCGCAACTATACCCTGGGGAACTTCATCTATATCTCCCAGGTGCTGTCCCTGATCCTCTCGGAAGTATACTACCGGGAGAAGGTAGATGAAAGCAGCGTTCAGGACAGGCATGTGACCATGGTCATACGCTTCATGTATGAGAATCTGACCCGCAGCCTGACTCTGGAAGAGATATCAGAAGAAGTCCAGCTGTCCCGCAGTTATCTGAATACCATATTCAAAAACCAGACCGGACGTTCTCCGGTGGAGTTCTTCATCCATCTGAAGATGCAGGAGGCCTGCAAGCTGCTGAAGAATACCAACCTGTATATCTATGAAGTAAGTTCAAGGCTGGGGTACGAAGATCAGTATTACTTCTCCCGGATATTCAAGAAAGTGGTGGGCGTGTCGCCGAAAGATTACAAGAATGGGGATTATTTCTACTGCGAGTAGGGGTGGGTTTTGATGGGATTGGCGAACGCCTACCAGATCCCACGCGTCGCCAATCCCATCCAAACTCCCCCCAGGCGTAATATAGTCCATCAAAGGATAACATATGAAATTCAAGCCGCCGCAAAAGAGTGCTATACTGCAATTAAGAGTTGAACAGAACATCAGCATATTACATGCATCAGTCAATTGCAAAGAGGAGGATATGACGATGAGCGAGAAGATTTCAGAGAAAATGATCGGTATGAAGCTTCCGGGAGGAGCAAAAGTTGAGAAGGTGGAGTGCGATGTGCCAAAGCCCGGTCCGGGACAGGTGCTGCTGAAGATGAAGGCAGCCAGCCTGTGCGGCAGTGATTTGAAGTATATTTATTTTGAACACACGGATAAGACTGGCGGGGCCAGATATGATGACGTGATCGCAGGCCATGAGCCCAGCGGACGGGTTGTAGCAGTAGGCGAGGGCGTGCTTGACTTTAAAGAAGGAGACCGGGTTGTCGTATATCATATTCAGGGATGCGGATACTGCGATGAGTGTAAGAAGGGATTCTATATCAACTGCCAGCAGCCGGAGAGGCGTGCCTATGGATGGCAGAGAGACGGCGCTTTGGCTGAGTACATGGTGGCGGACGTATCTACATGCATTCATCTTCCGGATTTCCTTACATACGAAGACGGGGCTATGATCGCATGCGGTTTTGGAACCGCTTACCAGGGACTCTTAAGAGCCAATGTATCAGGAAGAGACCGGGTGCTCGTGATGGGACTTGGCCCGGTAGGCCAGGCGGCTCTGATACTGGCCAAGGCAATGGGCGCGGAGACGATCGGCGTTGATATTTCCGAAGAGCGTCTGGAGATGGCGGAGAAGATCGGCGCTGACCAGGTATTCATGGGAGACGATGACGCGGTTAAAAACGTAATGGACTATACCGGAGGAAAGGGCGTAGAGGCTGCCGTAGACTGCTCGGGTAGCAGCATTGGCCGTCACAGATGTCTGGAAGCCGCCAGAATGTGGGGGCAGGTAGTGTTCCTTGGAGAGCAGGGAACGGTAACGTTTGAGCCAAGCCCGCTGTTGCTGCACAAGAACCTGACATTGCATGGATCCTGGGTTACATCAGTAGGAAATATGGAGCAGCTGGTGGAATTTCTGGACCGCAAGAAAATCCATCCAAGCCAGATTATTACCCACCGCTATCCGCTTAGCGAGACAGAAGAAGCGTATCGTGTATTTGCAACGGGAAAAACAGGCAAGGTTTGCGTTAATATGGAGATGGAATAATTTATGGACAATCTGAATAGAATATTAATGTGGCTTAAGACAACCCCTTATGAAGGGGTTGTTCTTGGACGAAGGGATAATTTTAAATGGGTAACGCAGTTTAATGAAAATGCAGTTGTGACGAATGCAGAAGTCGGGATTGCATTTTTAATCATTCAAAGAAATGGGAAGGTGGAGATGATCGCCGACAGCAGCGACTGCCCGCGCATGGAAGAAGAGCAGAACGCGCTTCATGCGGACTGCGTTCTTGTGCCATGGTATGAGACGCTGGAGGGATTCCTTGCATGGTACTGTCATGGAAAAGGCTATGCTTCTGATACGGCGATCCCGGGGACATCCTGCGTACAGGGAGAACTCGTGAATTTAAGAATGATGCTGAATGAGGCGGAAGCGGCACGTTACCATGAGATAGGACAAGAGTGCGCCCATATTGTGGAGTCGGTTGCCATGGAAGCCAGGCCGGGGCAGACGGAGAAGGAAGTCGCGGCCCTTCTTAAAACGCGCTGCGTCGAAAAGGGGATCAGTCCTGACTGCGTGCTGGTTGGAAGCGACGAAAGAATTCTGAATTATCGGCATCCTGTTCCCACGGACAAGAAGATTGAGAACAGCCTGATGGTAGTGCTGGGCGGAGAAAAATATGGGCTTAATATCAGTATGACGCGAATGGTGTATTTTCAGGAGATCCCAGATCAGATTCAGGAGAGAATGCGAAAGACTCAGCGTATTTTCGCTGCCATGCAGAATATGATGAGGGAAGGCTTGTCTTATAAAGAATATTTTGAAGAAGTAAAGAACCTGTACGCGCAAGAAGGATATCCGGATGAGTGGAAGATGCACCATCAGGGTGGCCCTACGGGATACGGATGCAGGGAATTCGTGGTTACGCCGTCTACGGAAGGCGTTATCAAGGAAGGACAGGCTTATGCGTGGAACCCCACGATACAGGGCACGAAGTGCGAGGAGACTACATATCTGATGGAGGGAAAGATCGATATACTGACCAGGACAGAGCAATGGCCATGTACTGTAATCAGCACAAAATACGGGGTTTTCCAGGTGGCGGACATCTTATTCGACAAAAAATAGACAAAACCCTCCCATAGTTTTAGAAAAAATTAGAGAAAATGCATAATGAACATTGAAAAATGAAATCACCAGTGCTATAATAACCATATCTTTAGTAAATGACTTAATAAAGTAGGACAAGGTGGATGAAGCGAAGCACAAGCAATCAGGAAGTTAAAAAGTTGAATAGAAATCGAGTGTTTCGTTATGTGAATAGCAGGGAAGAAACCAGCATGCCGGAGATATCGGCGGCGCTTTCCATCAGCGGGCCTACTGTTCTTAAGATTGTGAATGAACTGAAGGAAGAGAAGCTGATACGGGAAGTAGGCGAATTTGAATCCACCGGCGGACGCAAGGCCAAGGCTATTGCGGCCGTGAGGGATGTCAAGTATGCAATCGGGCTTGATATTACGAAGAATCATGTAGGGATCGTTTACACGGACCTTTCAGGAAAGGCGCTCAAGCATGAGAGGGTGCGCAAGCCTTTTAAATACACGCAGACTTATCTTCATGAAGTTGCGGCAATCGTAAGAAGGTTTGTCGAGGAAAGCCGTATTCCCAAGAAACGGATTCTGGGAATGGGGATTTCCGTGCCTGCGATTATCGATGTGCAGCGGGATTATATCACGAACTCCCATGCGCTTGGAATCTATGATGTTCCCTGTGAAGAACTGACGGCATGCATGCCATACCCTTGCGAACTTCTAAATGATGCCAATGCGGCAGCCATTACGGAGAGCAACAGAAGCAGGACCTGCAGCAATCTGGTATACCTGTTCCTAAGCAACACGGTGGGCGGCGCGATCATATTTGGAAATGAGACGGGAATCGTGCGCGAGGCGCAGGAGAAGGACCGGGGATCGGTCTATATGTATAAAGGCAACAACTGGAGAAGCGGCGAGTTTGGCCATATGGTCATCCATCCGGAAGGAAAGCGCTGCTACTGCGGAAAGATCGGATGCCTGGATGCATATTGCTCCGCTCTTAGGCTGGCAGATCAGACAGATGGGGATCTGGAGAGATTTTTCAGAGAGATGGAAGCAGGAAACCAGGATCTTAAGAAGATATGGAATGAATATCTGAAGGATCTTGCGATAGCAGTGGACAATCTGCGGATGTGCTTTGACTGCGAGATAGTTCTTGGCGGTTACGTGGGCAGTAGCATGGAGCCTTACATACAAGAGTTCAGGAATCTGGTGGCAGAAAAGGACATATTTGAGAACAGCGGAGATTATGTATACGTATGCCAATACCAGCAAGAGGCATCGGCACTCGGGGCGGCTATTTTCCAAATTGAAAAATTTATTGACACCATTTAAGGCTTTTAAATTTGGTCAGTAAGAGAGAATTATTGTACACACTTTGTTAAATAAATTATTAAAGTATAAAATAAAGATGGGAGGAAGATGTGTTATGGAAGGAACAATGAAGGTAGCAGTGATGGAAGGAATTGGAAAGATGGGCTATACCGAGAGGCCGATTCCTGTACCGAAGGACGATGAAGTTCTGGTGAAGCTGGAATATGTGGGAATCTGCGGAAGCGACATGCATTATTATGAAATGGGCAGAATCGGCGATTATGTGGTAGAGCCGCCGTTCGTGCTGGGACATGAGCCGGGAGGCACTGTCGTAGAAGCAGGCAGGAATGTTACGCATCTGAAGGTCGGCGACCGTGTAGCGCTGGAGCCGGGAAAGACTTGCGGCAAATGCAAATTCTGCCGTGAAGGAAAATATAATCTTTGTCCGGACGTAGTCTTCTTTGCTACACCGCCTGTAGACGGCGTGTTCCAGGAATATGTAGCCCATGAGGCGGATCTGTGCTTCAAACTTCCGGATAATGTAAGCACGCTGGAAGGCGCGCTGATCGAGCCCCTTGCGGTAGGATTCCACGCAGCGAAGCAGGGAGAGGCGAAGGCAGGACAGACGGCAGTCGTATTTGGCGCAGGATGCATCGGACTAGTATCCATGATGGCTCTTAAAGCATGCGGCGTTTCCCATGTATATGTAGTAGACGTAATGCAGAAGCGGCTGGATAAGGCGCTGGAACTTGGCGCTGACGGCGTGATCAACGGAAAAGAAGTGGACGTGCTAGCGAAGGCGAAGGAACTGACCGGCGGCGAGGGATTTGACCTTGCAATCGAGACAGCTGGAACAGAGATTACGACGAACCAGGCGATCCAGGTAGTGCGCAAGGGATCCAATATCGTTCTTGTGGGATATGGAAAGACCGGCATGATGAATATGATGATGAGCCTGGCGCTGGATAAAGAGATTACATTTAAGACAGTATTCCGCTACCGTCACATCTATCCAATGGCAATTGAGGCAGTTGCACAGGGAAAAGTAAATCTGAAGGGAATCGCTACCCATATCTTTCATTTTGATGACATCCAGACGGCTATGGACAGAAGTGTCAATGAAAAGGCTGAGATCGTCAAGGCTGTTGTAAAAATTGCCGAATAAAAGCGGAATTGACAAATAAATAACGTTATGCAAAACATACAAAATCACCAAAAAATAATTGTGTAATATTGCATATTGCACAAAGCATTCTTCTGGAATATAATTACAACAACAATATTTGTAAAAATATTTTACAAAATTGCTATTCAAAATTATTCAATGAAAACGGCTCGCAACCGGGAGGAGGACAAAATGGGAATTATTGAAAGTATGAGACTGGACGGAAAAGCAATTTATGTAACAGGTGCTGCAAGCGGAATCGGCAAGGCAGCGGCTACTGCATTCGCAGAGGCAGGCGCTGATGTCGCTATCGTAGATATCAACCTTGAAGGCGCCGAGAAGGTTGCAAAGGAGATTGCAGAAGCAACAGGTTCCAAGACAATCGCGATCCAGTGCGACGTTACGAAGAAAGACCAAGTTGAGGCCATGGTTGCAAAAGTTGTTGATACATATGGAAAGTTGGATGCCTGCTACAACAATGCTGGTATTGCTGTAAACGCTCCGGCAGAAGAGATGACATTCGAGCAGTGGCAGAAGGTAATCGACATCAACCTTACAGGCGTATTCCTCTGCGCTACGGCAGCAGGCAGAGTGATGCTGAAGCAGGGATATGGCTCTATCATCAATACGGCATCCATGTCAGGCCACATTGTCAATGTACCTCAGCCACAGTGCGCATACAATGCATCAAAAGCCGGCGTAAGCCTTCTGACAAAGTCTTTGGCAGTCGAGTGGGCTAAGAGGGGCGTGCGTGTAAACTGCATCAGTCCAGGATATATTGGTACAGAACTTATCATGAATGCAGAACATCTGAAACCATTGATCGAGCAGTGGAATGCAATGGCTCCAATGGGAAGGCTTGGAAAACCGGAAGAATTACAGTCTATCTTAGTATATCTGGCTGGCGACACGAGCACATTTACAACAGGTTCCGATATTATCGTGGACGGAGCATTTACCTGCTTCTAGGAACCGCATTATTATAGATAGCTAATGCGAAAGCTATAAAATAAATTCTTTTTAAGGAGGAGAAGTATTATGAAGAAAAAAATCTTAAGTGCAATCCTTTGCGTGGCAATGATTGCAACGATGGCTGTTGGTTGTACAACCAAGGCGCCAACCTCAGGCGGAGACGACAAGAAGGATACTGAGAAGAAAGACAGTTACAAAGTTGGTATCTCTATCCAGTCTCTGAAAAACGATTACTGGGCAGGTGTAATGGGCAAACTTGAGGATCTTCTGAAGGAAAAGGGATGGGACTATACCTTACAGGATTGTACGAACAACTCCGCAACACAGATTAGCCAGGTAGAGAACTTCATCACATCAGGATGCGACCTGATCATGGTTCATCCATCTGATGCAGACGCACTTGAGACAGTGTGCCAGGAAGCTCTTGATGCAGGAATCAAGGTAATGTGCTGGGATGATCCAATGGAGAATACCACTGCTAACTGGATTCTTGACAACACTGCACTTGGTAATGAAATCGGAAAAACAGCTGCTGCATTCATCAACGAGCATTACACAGCAGACAAGCCGGCAGAAGTTTGCGTAATCGGCAAGCCGTCTACAAAGGTTCTGTTAGAGAGAGCAAATGGTATCAAAGAAGGTCTGGAAAAGAACTGCGACAAAGGAAACTACGAGATCGTAGCAGAGGTTGACGGACTGGAAGCAAACGAGGCACAGTCTAACGTTGAGACCGTTCTTCAGGCTCATCCTGACTGCTCTGTATTCGTAGGAGTTGGCGCAGGCGCTATGATCGGATCAAATGAAGCATTACTTCAGAAATTCGGCGGAGCTGGCAAGATTCCGGAAAATGTAGGCGTTATCACGACAGACGTTACTCCTCAGCAGTTAGAATCCCTTAAGGCTGGAGATGAGGCTGTAAGAGCTATTATCGGATTTGAAGGATCCAGTTTAGACACAGCTACAGCTTGTATGAAAATGTATGAGAGAATCTTAGATGGAGAAGATTTCTCAGGCGACAATCATAATGTTCAGAGACCTACGATGGAAATCAACCTGGACAACATTGACGACATCATGAAGGGAATGTAACATCAAAACAAAAATAGCGAGACGATGAGATAGAGGCGGATTGCTCCGCCTCTAAGTAATATCCGCTTGACTCAGGGGGAATGAATATGAGCGAAGAATATGTATTGCAGTTAGAGCATATAAGAAAAGAATACCCGGGTGTCGTGGCACTGAAAGATGTTACGTTGGAACTGAAGAAGGGTGAGATACTGGCACTTATTGGAGAAAATGGTGCTGGAAAATCTACATTGATCAAGTGTTGCTCGGGGGCAGTTATCCCGACTTCCGGTAAGATTATCGTGAATGGGAAAGAATTTACGAGCATGACACCACAGCTTGCGGCAGAAAATGGAATTGCGATTATTTATCAGGAATTTAATAACGTTAAGGAACTGTCAGCGGCGGAAAACCTCTTCCTGGGCAGGCCCATCAGAAAAGGTGTCGTAGTTGACAAGAAGGCGATGGAGAGGGAAGCTGCGAAGGCATTTGAACAACTTCAGATTAAAATCGACCCAAAAGCGTTGATGAAAAATCTGACAGTAGGTTATCAGCAGATGGTTGAGATTGCCAAAGCGATCCAGCAGGATGCTAAGATATTGATTATGGATGAGCCTTCTGCACCTCTTACGAGTGCGGAAGTTGAGAGTATGTTCCGGGTGGTAGAAAAACTGCGTAAAGAAGGAATTTCTATTGTCTACATATCTCATAGATTGGAAGAGATCTATCGCTTATCAGATAGAATTCTGGTTTTGCGTGATGGCGAGTATGTCAAGACTCTCATTACAAAAGACAGCGAGGTTCAGGAACTGATCAAACTAATGGTTGGGCGTGAACTTACAGAGACGTATCCTCCACGTGAAAACTGCGTTGATAACAACGAAGTGGTGCTGGAGTTAAAAAATGTTACTGGAAACGGAGACAATAATATAAGCCTGAAGATCCACAAAGGCGAGATCGTAGGCCTTGGAGGCCTGGTAGGAGCCGGGCGGACAGAACTGGCGCAAGTAATATTTGGGGCCGCTCAGAAAACGTCAGGTCAGATAGTATTTAAGGGTAAGGAAATTAATCCAAAGAGTCCAAGAGAAGCAATTGATCTTGGAATCGCGCTTGTTCCGGAAGACAGGAAGCGTCACGGCGCGATGCTTGGGATATCAATTAAAAATAATATTAATATGCCTATATATGAAAGGACTGCACGCCTCAGCGTTATTAATTCAAAACTGGAGATGGAGACAGCCCAGAAATATCAGAAGAGTATGGCAATCAAGACACCTACTCTGAACCAGCTTGTAAAGAACTTAAGCGGAGGCAATCAGCAGAAAGTTATTCTTGCAAGATGGCTGGCGGCGGATTCAGAACTGATCATCTTCGATGAGCCTACGAGAGGTATCGATGTCGGTGCGAAGTACGAGATATATAAGTTGATGAACGACTTGGTAGAAAAAGAAGGAAAGGCAATTCTGATGATTTCTTCCGAGATGGAAGAACTGATGGGTATGTCAGACAGAATTGTTGTGCTGTCGGAAGGCGTGATGACTGGCGAACTTAATAAAAGCGAGTTCAATCAGGAGACTATTATGGCATATGCGTCCGCAGCAAGAATGGAGGAGGGTTAAACCGTATGAAAGATAAAGTTGTATACCAATTAAAAGATAAAGCGATTTGGGTCGTACTTGCAGTTCTCGTTGTAGCATTTACAATTGCAAATCCAAGATTTGTTAATCCTAATAACTTATTTTCATTGCTCCGTCAGGTTTCTATGTTCGGTATTGCTTCCATCGGTATGACATTTGTTATCCTGCTTGGAGATATTGATCTGTCAATTGGCTCGATTATTACATTTGTAAATATTATTTGTGCTTATTTTATGGTACATATGGGAATGAATATGTGGCTTGCCATACTGATTACTCTTGTAGTATCAACTCTGATTGGTACATTGAATGGATTTATGGTATCTACAGTTGGCATTCCAGCCCTGATTGCTACCTTTGCTACCCAGACAGCGTTCCAAGGTTTGGCGTATCTCGTGAGCGGAGGACTTCCGGTAAATGGATTTACAGAGTCATTTAAGATATTTGGGCAGGGATATATCGGCATCGTTCCAGTTCCTGTAATTATTATGGTTATCTGCTTTGCATTAGGTTCCTTTATTCTGAATAAGACATATTTTGGACGCTACTTTTATGCAGTTGGCGGTAACGTAGAGGCGGCTAGATTATCCGGTATCCGTGTAGGAAGAATTAAATATCTGGTATTTTCTATATCAGGTTTCTTTGCAGGACTTGCAGGTATCGTTATGCTGTCACGTACAAATTCAGGAATGCCTAACGCAGGTCTGGGATATGAATTTGATGTTATCACTTGCGTAGTTCTTGGCGGCGTATCCGTAGCAGGTGGTTATGGAAAGATATCAGGCGTTGTGGCAGGTACATTTATTATCGGTGCTCTTCAGAACGGAATGGTACTTATGAATATTAACTCCTTTATACAGGATATTGTCATGGGTGTCGTACTTGCGCTTGCAGTTGGATTTGACTGTATCCAGAAGAGAAGACAGACGACTTAGTAACAGTTAAATAGTTTAAAAATCCCGGTAAATTTTTATTTGCTGGGATTTTTAAAAATCAGGGGATTTCACCAGAAGATTGGAGGCCAGCATGAAGACGATTAAAGCAGAAGCCAAGGCAATCTGGCATCTTGCGCCGCTTCCGGTACATGCCGATGAACTGCATGCGCTGATTATCCTGCCGGAATGTACCTATGCAAATGATTGCACAGTGTTTGACTTGAAAGATGACGAGAGGTTTGAGATTGTTCTTTAAGATGGTTAGTTTGTTGACAGGCAGTATAATAGAAAGTAAAATGATAGATATATTATAGAACAGCGAAGGTAGAGAACATTGAAGAAAAGTCAGTTAATATATCACTATATAAGGGAACAGGAGTCGGTATCCAAGCAAGACATCGTCATAGGATTGAGGCTCAGCCTGCCAACAATCACGCAGAATCTCCAGTATCTGGAGCAGATACGGCTAATCGATACATCCAAGAAGTTTCCAAGCACTGGGGAGCGGGGAAGGAACGCCACGGCATACACCTATCTGAAAGAGGCCAGAGCGGCTATCGGAGTGTATCTGACAGGGCATCATATTAACAGTGTCGCGGTAGATCTGTCCGGCGATGTGATACGGATGGTAAGAGAGCGGAGAGAATTTGATTTGGGAGATGACGGTTATCTGAGGAAGATTGGAGAGACTGTCGAGAAGGTAAAACAGGAAGCGGGCATCAGCGATGAGAACCTTCTGGGAGTGGGAATTGCGGTTCCTGGCCTCGTTTCTGAGGACGGGGAGGAGGCAATCTATGGCCGTACCTTGAATTTTACAGGCCGTACCCGGAAGGAGATTGCAAAGTATATTCCTTACAGGAACCGCTTATTTCACGATTCCAATGCTGCCGGGTATGCAGAAGTGTGGATATCCAAGGATATATGCAATGCATTCTACATCAGTCTCAGCAACAGCGTCGGCGGAGCAGCTATCGTGGATAAGAATATTTACGAAGGCAACCGGCAAAAAGGCGGAGAGATCGGACATATGACGGTGGTTCCTGAGGGCGGCGAATTATGCTACTGTGGAAGGCGGGGATGCTTTGATACGGTCTGCCGGTCAACGAATCTGGATCAGTATACGGACGGGAATCTGGAACAGTTTTTTGAACTGCTGGAAGCAGGGGATAAAGGTGCTGCCCAGTTGTGGGATCAGTATCTGGATGATCTGTCTCTTGGCATACACAACATACGCGTGCTGTTTGATTCTGTAATTATACTTGGCGGGTATGTTGGCGCATATATAGAGAACTATATGGATGAACTGTGCAGGAGAGTGGATGAAAGGGATGCTTTTGATGAGAAGGCTAAAGATTATCTGGTTCCCTGCAAGTATACAGTGGAGTCTGCGGCTGCGGGAGCGGCAATCTTTTATATTGATGAGTTTTTTAATACGATTTAGAGAGAACGGTTATGGAGGGTTAGAATATGAAAGCAGCAGTTTATCATGGAAAGCACGACCTAAGAGTAGAAGAAGTTCCGGAAAAAGAATTAAAAGACAATGAGGTCATGATTCAAGTGAAGTATTGTGGCGTATGTGGAACGGATATACATATTTTTAACGGGGATGGGGGATCCTCGGCTGTTACTCCTCCGCTGATTCCGGGCCATGAATTTTCCGGCGTTGTGGCGAAGGTTGGAAGCGGCGTTACCAAATTCAAAGTTGGCGACCGGGTAAGCGGCGACCCGAATGATATGTGCGCAGAGTGCTATTTCTGCAAGAATGCGAAGCAGCATTTCTGCACCAATAATATCGGAGTTGGAACTACGGTAGACGGAGGATTTGCAGAGTATGTGGTTATGAGAGAGAAACAGGTATACAAGTTCTCCGATAGCCTGAGTTTTATAGAGGCAGCGATGGCGGAGCCTATCTCCTGCTGCCTGCATGGGATTGACCTGTGCAACATCAAGTATGGGGATACCGTGCTGGTAATGGGAGGAGGCCCTATCGGAATGATCATGCTGCAGCTGGCTAAGAACGCCGGAGCATCAAAGGTGATCCTGTCCGAGCCGGTGGAAGAGAAGCGTGAGCTGGCATTAAAACTGGGCGCGACAAAGGTCATTAATCCGATGGAAGAGGATGTGAAGGCAGTCCTGGATGAGTACTGCGAGAACGTGGATGTAGTCATCGAGTGCGTTGGAAATATCCACACCCAGGAAGACGCCATCCAGTTCGCGGGAAAAGCGGCAACGGTAATGTTCTTCGGACTTGCCGCGCCGGGAGAGAGTTTCCCGATGAAGCCGGATGACATCTTCAAAAAGGAATTGACGGTAACGTCTTCCTATATCAATCCATATACATTTGAGAGGGCAATCTCAGTTCTGGAATCCAAGACCATTGATTTGGAAAGCCTGATCACCAACATTGTTCCACTGGATGACATTGTGGATGTATTTACAAAGCCGGAATACAGAAGAACCGGAAAGGTTATGATTCAGGTTTCATAAGAGAGCATAAAGGATGAAACGAAGGCAGGGGCTTCCCGGCCTTCGTTTTTCTTAGATTATCGCAAATTATATTGACGGCAAATTGGTATTGATATATAATACCAATTAAAAGGAGGAGTACGGTTTATGAATTATTATTTAGGAATAGATATTGGGACTTCCAGTGTAAAATCGCTGCTTATGGATGCCAGGGGAAACATTGCCGGTACCTCGCAGATCGGATATGATATTATAAAAAGCAGCCTTAAGCATGCGGAACAGAACATGGAGGAACTTTGGGCGGCTGCAAGGAGGACGATCGCGGATATCGTAAAGAGGTATCCGGAAGAATCTGCGAAGATTCAGGGAATCAGTTACTCAGGGCAGATGCATGGGCTGGTCATGGTGGATAAGGATGGAAGACTGATCCGCAATGCCATCATATGGGCGGATCAGAGGTCGGCGGAAGAGATTGAGAAGATCTATCAGACTGTGGGGAAGGAAGCGTACCGGAGCGTGGCCTTGAATTCTCTGAGCACGGGATTTTTGATCTCCTCGCTGATGTGGGTGAAGGAGCATGAGCCTGAGAATTATGAAAAAATCCATACGGTCATGTTTCCGAAGGATTATATCCGCTACCGGATGTGCGGGGAACTTGGGACGGATATGTCGGATGCATCCAGCGGAGCCATATTTGATACCCGTAATCGGCAATGGGCCTGGGAATTAATCGAGAAGCTTGGAATCAGGAAAGAGATATTCTCTGAATGCCGGGAGTCTTCCGAGATTGCGGGGGAAGTGACAGAAGACTGCGCGGCCGACACCGGGCTAAGGGCCGGAATCAAGATCGCGTACGGGGGAGGAGATACGCTGATGCAGGGCGTAGGCAATGGCATCATTGCGCCGGGAACCCTGGCGGCCAATATCGGAACGGCCTGCCAGCTATCAGGGGGATTCCATGAGCCGGTATACGACAAAGAGTTCCGCACCAATACGTTCTGCCATGTGAAGAAGGATCTGTGGATGCTGATGGGTGCCCATCTTAGCGGCGGGGTTGCCATGAAGTGGCTGATGAATCAGATCCTGGATATGGGCGCCTTCGATGAGATGACGGCGCTGGCGGCCACGGTTCCGGCTGGGAGTGAGGGTATGGTGTTCCTTCCGTATCTGAGCGGAGAGAGGACGCCATACAATGACCCGGACGCAAAGGGGATTTATTTCGGAATGACCTTGAAGCATACAAGGGCCCATATGATACGCAGCACGATGGAGGGTATTGTGTTTGGCCTTCGCTCTTCCATCGAGATATTTAAAGGACTTGGCATTGAGTATCACAAGATTATTGCCTCCGGAGGCGGCGCAAGAGGGCCGCTCTTTCTGCAGATGCAGGCGGATATCTTCGACTGTGACATATATACCAACCAGGGAAGCGAGCAGGCGGGGATCGGCGCTGCCATCACGGCTGCGGTAGCGTGCGGAGAATATAAAGACTATGAAGAGGCCTGCGCGAAACTGGTACATATGAAGGACGAGGCAGTATCCCCCATCCGCGAGAACCAGAAGTATTACGAAGAGCAATTCGCGGTATATCGGGAACTGTACCGCCACAATCAGGATTTGTTCCATTTGAAAGGGTAGAAGATGAAGATATTCCAGAAAGGTTTTAATTATTCTCAGGACGGAGATGGGAATCGCCTGGTCTACCATCTCCAAGGCTGTAACATGAATTGCCCGTGGTGCTCGAATCCAGAGGGCATGAAGATGGAGGGCGTGATCGTGGCGGACGAAGAGTGGCTTCTTCCATCCATCTGCCCCCATCACGCAATCCGCGAGCACAAGGTAGACAGGGCCATTTGCGATAGCTGCGAAGGAAAAGAATGCATCCGGCAGCACGATACCAAAGGAATGTACCTGTCGTATAAAGAGGAGACGGTAGAAGAGGTCATTGGGGAAGCATGCGCAAATGAGATGATGTTCTATGACGGGGGCGGCGTCACCTTTACGGGAGGCGAGGCCACCGTGCAATTTCAAGAAATGACAGACGCCTTGAAGGGATTGAAGGAAAAGGACATCCATACCGCGATTGAGACGAATGGCACACACCCGAGGCTTCCGGAACTATTTCCCTATATAGGCCGGTTGATTATGGACTGCAAGCATTGTGATGCCTCCAAGCATCAAAGATATACCGGCATATCAAACGAGAGGATCATGGAGAATATCCGCCGGGCAGCAAAAGAGCATCCAGGACTCCATGTCCGGGTTCCGCTGATCGGAGGTTTCAATGACAGCGAGTTGGAACGGGAGCAGTTTCTTGATTTCTTCCGGGAGATTAAAGGAGATAACGTGACTTTTGAAGTCCTGTCCTATCACGAATTTGGCAAAAAGAAATGGCATCAGTGCGGATGGGAATATAAGATGACGGACGAAGCCTATGTGGATGAAGCGTCGGTCAGGAGATTCCGGAAGGCAATGGAAGAGTCGGGCGTCCGCTACAGAAGGACTTAAGGGAAAGGAAGAGTGATATGAGAATCGAAGAAGTATTAAACGCGCAGGAGATTACGCAGCTGGCAAAAGAGAGATTCCAGGAAGAAAGAGCAACGGATCATCTGGAAGGCTGGTTCCTGGCTAAGGAGATCATGCGGGAATGCGACGAGCAGTTCAAGGATGAGAAAGACTGCATACGCATTTCCAAAACGCTGGTGGAAGTGGCGAAGAAGATTCCGCTGTGGATTGGCGACTATCACGTATTTGCCGGAACGCAGGACGACGCATTTGCAAGATCATATGCACTGATCAACCCTGCGTTTTCTGTAGACTCCTTTACGGGATACTGCGATCCGGTTGCCGTGTTCGGAGACATTGACCCGATGGGGGACATCACCCAGGAACGGATTGATGACCTGAAGGAATATAATATGAACACGGATTTTGCAAAAGCGCTGTGCAAAGCATATGACATTGCGGGGGAGAATACCAGCGAGGCCATATTCTTTATCGAACAGGTAACCGGCCATCTGATCCCGGACATGCGGCCGGTGCTTAAGATCGGCGTAGACGGGCTGAAAGAGCAGATCAGGCGCCATAAGGCTGCAGAGGCAGATGCGGATAAGAAGGATTACTATGACGCTATGGATATAGCCCTGGATGCAGTGCTGGTGATTGCGGGCAGATATGAAGAACTGGCAAGGGAGAAGGCAGCCAAGTCTGAAGGAGCAGTAAAAGAGCGGTTCGAAGTTATGGCGGACGCCTTGGGGAAGGTTCCAAGACAAGGCGCTTCAAACTTGTATGAGGCCATCCAGTCATTCATTTTGATGTGGCAGGTAATGTGCCTGGAACAGACCCCTAATCCATATGCATTCTCCGTGGGAAACGCGGACCGCATCTTCGAACCATACCGTCAGGCGGAAGATACCGGGCGGGATATGACAGCCGCGCTTTTGAAGCATCTGCTGGTGTTCTACAATGTAGCTGACAGAAGCTGGGCGATCTCCCAGGATCTGATCATCGGCGGAAAATCCAACACAGGAGAGGATATGACCAACCCCACCTCCTATGCGCTTCTGGATGCTTATTATGATATGAACCTGCCACAGCCGATCCTGTCTGTGAAGCTTCATAAGGATACTCCGGATGAACTGTACGAGAGTCTGGGAAGATTCCTCTTCACGCCGGGATGCCTTACCCCCTCCTTCTTTAATGATGACTCCGTGTTCGAGATCCTAAAGGAGAAGAATCATGTGGAGCCGGAGGATCTAGAGGACTATTCTGTGGCAGGCTGCCAGGAGCCTCTGATCATGGGGAAGGACAACGGCAATACGACCAACAGCTGGCTGAATATGGCGAAGGTTCTGGAACTGTCTTTGAATGGCGGAGTTTCTACGATCTCCGGCAGGAAGTTCGGCAAAAGCAACGAGGAAAACGGATATAAGGAGGAAGTGGATGTGCTTAAGAATATCCGCTCCACCTTCTATCAGAATCTGGAAGAATATGTAGATCAGATGGTGGAGTGCGCCAATGCCGCGTCAGAAGCCATCTCCCTCCTTCAAGTTCCGTTCCTGTCTGCGCTTATGGGAGGCATCGAGACGGGAATTGACACAAGGGATACCAGGAACCAGGGGACAAAATACAATGGAAGCGGCTGCCTGATTCACGGGCTGTCCGTAGTGGCGGACTCCTTTGCGGCGATCGACAGGCTGCTTGAGGAACGGCCAAAAGACGCAGGGCGGATGCTTGAGGCCCTCCGGGATAATTTCGAGCATGACCCGCAGATGCGCCAGTATCTGATGAAAGCCGAGAAATATGGCAACAATACCGCGAACGTGGATGACGAAGCAGCTGAAATCGCAGCAAGAGTCAGCGATATGGTGTCTTCCAAGAAGAACTACCTTGGCAATCCATTCCGGGCAGACTGGGCATCCCCATCCACCCATCTTCTGTATGGCTATTGGGTAGGGGCCACGCCGGATGGAAGAATGGCAAGGGAGCAGCTGGGATACGGAATTGATCCGCTGTATGGAGAGGCGCACTCTGGACTGGGCTTTCGGATCATGTCCAACATGAAGCTTCCGTTTGAGAAGATGAATGGCGGCTGCGCGTCCCATCTGGGAATCAATCCCAATTATTTTAAGACGTCTTCCTACGAAGAGAAGGGATTGGAGTTTAAGAATAAGATTATCGGACCGCTATTCTATAATCCGAAGAAGGAGGGAATCTCCCCGTTCTATCTGTATGTCAATGTGACGACGCCGGAGATGCTTCGCAAGGTGCTGGCTGCTCCGAAGAAATACGCGCCCAGCGGAGTGTATATTATGAGGATTCACGGCACGTTCGTCAACTTCCTGGACCTGTCGCCGGATATCCAGGAAGACATCATTAAGCGGCTGGATATGGAATCTACCAGCATGTAAGGCGCAGAAGACGGGATAAGAGACGGAGCATGGCATGGGAAATGAAAACTTGTATGAGATTGTAAAAAACAGGATATGTGACGAGATCTTTAAAGGGCATTACAGCGACGCAGATAAACTGCCTCCGGAGAGGGAATTGGAAGAGATGCTGGAAGTCAGCCGCGTGACGGTGCGCAAATCTTTGGAAATATTGGAGGATGACGGACTGATCGTGCGGCAGGTGGGACGAGGGACCACGGTTACCTTGCGCAATCGCGGAAATAAGAGCGAATTGGATATGATCGTTTTGATCGCGCCTGCCAGGAACCCATTTTTTGCCGAATTCATCGGCCGCTTCCAGAATTATGCAGAGACACAGGATGCGCTCCTTTTGTATGTGGAGAAGCCGCGTCTGGAAGAACTGGAAAACTGTCTCTATCGGCTGTACAAACGGGGGCTGCGCAATGCGGTCGTCTGGCTGGAGGACCTTCCGGTGGATGTGGAGAAGTTAAGGCGGCTTCGGGCCCTTGGCATGAATATGGTATTCTTTGACTCGGATAAGGCGATTCCTTACGCAGACTGCGTGACCCTTGACAATGCCCTGGCAGTCCGGGCCTTATATGGGGAACTGAAGAGGCGGGGATATGAACGGATCGGATATATAGGATGGGATCTTGAGAATGCCTACAGTATCAATGCCCGTGAAGAAGCCTATCTTGAGAATGGGGGAGATGGGGAGATGTTACTTAAGATTCCCTGGAAGGACACCCAGAAGGGTAGAAAGATGGTAGAAGAACTGCTGAAGCGGCATGGACAGGATAAGAACGCAGCCGTGATCTGCAGCGACAGGGACTGCGGCGAGATTGCCTGCAAGGCGGCAGAGAACATGGATGCGGATATCATGATCGCGACGGTGGATGAGATTGCGGGAAATACCGGCAGAGACTTGCTGATGTATAAGCAGAACTTAAGCGGCACGGTAGAGCAGATATTTTCCTGCCTTAAGAGCCAGTGCACGCAGGAGGAGAAGTGGAACGCAAAGGTATACCAGATAGAAGGAATCCTGCTGCAGCATCTTTTATAATTCGGATATGGTCTTCTCTGCGAAGACTGACTTCCAATCGGAATCGAATGTGTCTACAGCATTGGTGATATAAGGCTGGGTGAGGACATCCTTGAGGATGGCTGGATCCATGGTAGCCGTGTGCGCCCCCGCAAGGAAAGCGCGGTCAATCTGCCCGGCATTCTTGAAACTTGCGGCAAGAATCTGGGTGTCATAATGATACAGGTCGATCATATCGGCAAGGGATGCGATGACATCGTCGGAATCCAGCCCCATATTCTCCATGCGGTTAAAATAAGGCGCGATATAGTCCGCTCCGGCCTCCATGGCCAGGAACCCTTGCTGCTTGCCATAGATCGCGGTACCCGTTACGTGGATGCCTCTGGACTTCATCTGCTTGATAGCCTTGATGCCTTCCATTGTAACAGGAACTTTGACGTATACCTCGGGGTCGATTTTGGTAAGCAGGGTGTCAGCGTCTCCCAGCATTCCTTCTGTATCCGGCGCGGTCACTTGGATGTGAAGCGGCCTGTCAATTCCGATGATGGAACGGATCTCTTTCATATGGGCAAAAAAGTCTATCTTTCCTTCCTTCTTTACGATGGAAGGGTTGGATGTTACGCCCGCTATTGGGAAGACATCGCAGTAGTATCTGATGTCCTGAAGATTGGCTGTATCTAAAAAATATTTCATAAGAACCTCCTTGTGAATAAATAAAATCTATTTTACTGCGCCATCAGGCGATGGTTACGATAATTCCCTGCTTGGTCAGATAGTCCTTTTCTTCCGCCGGGATGCCGTCGTCGGTAATGACTTCGTGCACATCCTTCAGGGCGACGAAGGAGACAGAGCCGGGGCGGGTGAATTTCTCCGAGCCGGCAAGCACATAAGTGTGGTCGGCGCAATCCGTCATGGCGTTCAGGGTATCGGAGCGGGACAGATCGTCCCCGGTAAATCCAAAAGTGCGGGAATAGCCATCTGTTCCGGTAAAGATCTTGTCAACATGGAAGGCCTTGACCGCTTCTTTGGTCAGCGGCCCTATCAGGGACTGGCCGTAAGGCTGGAGCATACCTCCAAGCAGGATGATCTGGATATTGGTATGATCCTTGACATAGCTGGCCAGGTACATGGAGTTCGTGATAATGGTGATATTCTGCCGGATCTTCGCCAACTCGTATGCGAACAAGGTGCAGGTGGACCCGGATTCGATGATCAGCGTCTCGCCGTCTTGAACGTAAGTAGCGGCTTTGCGGGCGATTCGCTGCTTGGTCTCATAGTGCAGGGACATCCTGTAATAGATGTCGCTGGGGTCATTGGGCACGGCATAGCCGCGCTCTCGCTTCAGAAGCCCGCGCTCAGACAGATAATCCAGATCCTTGCGCACGGTTACTTTCGAAGTCTGGAGAAACTCGGCAAGCGTATTGACTTCTGTTTTCCCGTTCCGCATTACATAGTCTAGAAGGGCTGCGTGCCGTTCTTTCATAGCCATTCCTCCTAACCGTTTTAAGTATCGTGGAATTGATTCATCTGTATACTATCATATAAGTTGTGCTATGTCAAGTGAATTAGTTTCGTACGAAAGGTTTATGCTTTCTTAAGTTTACAAAATGAATGCTGTATGGTATAATCGGATGTAGTTACGGAAGACGTGAAAGAAAGGTTGAGAAGACGTGGAGAAATATCTGATAGCCCATGATTTGGGCACTTCAAGCAATAAGGCATCTTTGTTTTCGACGACAGGAGAATTGGTAAAGAGTTACACGGTGCCGTATGAGGTGCATTTCTTTCAAAAGAACTGCGCGCAGCAGAATCCGGAAGACTGGTGGGAGGCGGTCTGCACGGCAACCAGGAAGATTATTGAGGACATCTCTCCGGAAAATGTGCTGGGTATTTCCTTTTCCTCCCAGATGCAGGCATGCATTGCGGTGAATGAAAACGGGGAAGCGCTGCGTCCGGCTATGATCTGGGCGGATCAAAGGGCGGAGGAACAAATGGAGCAGCTGGTAGAACGAGTGGGATTCGACCGGATGTATGAGTTGAACGGCCACCGTCCCAGCGCCAGCTATAGCATTGAGAAACTGATGTGGATCAGGGACAATGAACCGGATATATATGGAAAGACCTATAAGATGATGCTGGCAAAGGACTACATCATCTGCCGCCTGACCGGGAGATTTGTGACGGATTATTCGGAAGCGTCCGGGACGGACGCATTTGACTTAAAGAGACTTAAATGGTCCGGGGAAATACTGGACGCGGCAGGCATAAGCCCCGAAAAAATGCCCGAACTGCACGCATCCACAGATGTGATCGGGACCTTGCTTCCTGACGCGGCGAAAGCCTTGGAGCTTACGGAAGAGACGGCGGTGGTATGCGGCGGCGGAGACGGCCCGTGTTCCGCCCTGGGCGCCGGAAGCATTGAGGAGGGCCAGATGTTTTTGTCTTATGGCACTTCCGCGTGGATTGCGGGGACATCAGACGAGGTGTTCCTGGATAAGGAGAAGACGCTGATCTGCTTCGGCCATGTCATCCCGGGGAAATATATGCCCTGCGGAACCATGCAGGCGGCAGGCAGTTCCTATTCCTACATAAAAAAGGCACTTTGCCAGGATGAAGAAGAACTTGCGAGGCAGGAAGGGACTTCTGTGTACGAGAAGATGGACAGGCTCGTGAGGAAGTCTCCGGCAGGAGCCAAAGGACTGATATTCCTTCCCTATATGCTGGGGGAAAGGAGTCCGAGATGGAATCCGGAGACTTCGGGAAGCTTCCTCGGAATTCGCATGGAGCATGAAAAATGTGATTATGTCCGGGCGGTGCTGGAAGGCGTTGCAATGAATCTGGATGTTATCCTGAGCGCCCAGAGGGAGAAAAGAGAGATTACGGAACTGGTGCTGACCGGAGGCGGAGCCAGAGGAGACGCATCAGCCCAGATCCTGTCGGATGTGCTGGGGGTCCGGCTTCACCGGCTGGATCATGTGGAGACCGCCACATCCATCGCGGCGGCGGTTATCGCAGGCGTGGGAGTGGGCGTGTTCAAAGACTTTTCGGTCATACACCAGTTTGTTAAGAAGGAAGACGACTTCTGCCCGGACGGGGGAAACAGCCAGGTATATAAAAGACAGAAGAAGCTGTTCGAGCAAGGATACCGGTGTCTGAAAGAGTACTATAGGCTGGATAGCAGCCTGTAATAGAAGCAAGCAATGAAAAGTAGGAGGAAATAAAATGAACAGAATAGGAATATTTATGAATTTCTGGGTTAAGAACTGGGATGCAGATCATGTCAAGTATATTAAAAAGGTATCCGGCCTTGGATTTGATATTCTGGAATTCCAGGCCCAGGCGCTTCTGGAGATGGATAAGAGCAGGATGGATGAGGTCAGGCAGGCGGCAAAGGACAATGGAATCGAACTGACCTACAGCCTTGGGCTGAATCCTAAGTACGATGTCGCAAGCCCGGATGCAAAAGTCAGGGAAGGCGGAATCGAATATCTGAAGCGGATCGTGGAGCGGATTGGATACATGGAAGGAAAACTGCTTTCCGGAGTCAACTATGCCGGCTGGGGAAGCCCGGACTATATCGTGGATGACAAAAGCGAGATCGTGGAGCACAGCATCGAAAGCGTCCGCCAGGTCATTAAGACGGCAGAAGATTATGACGTGACTTACTGCGTGGAGGTCGTGAACCGGTTTGAGGGCATCGTGATGAATACGGCAAAGGAAGCCATCGAGTACGTGAAGCAGATTGACAGTGATAAGATCGGAATCCTGCTGGATACCTATCATATGAACATCGAGGAAGGCTCTATAGGAGACGCCATCCGATCTGTAGGCGGATATCTGAAGAACTTCCACACTGGAGAGAACAACCGGGTCGTTCCGGGGAAGGGGCACCTCGACTGGGATGAAATATTTGGAGCGCTCCATGATATCGATTATCAGGGAAGGATCGTGTCAGAGCCGTTCGTCCAGATGGGCGGGGAAGTCGCAAGAGACATCAAGGTATGGAGAGATCTGGTGGAAGATCCTTCAGAAGAAGTGCTGGATGAGGAGGCGCGCTTCCTTCTGAATTTTGAAAAGGATATGATCCGGAAGCACTATGGCATAGCGTAACCAGTCAACCAGTCAGAGATAACAGGAGAAGAATATGTCAGCATATTATTTAGCAGTGGATATCGGAGCTTCCAGCGGACGTCATATCTTAGGAAGCGTAGAGAATGGAAAGATCGTACTGGAAGAGATCTATCGGTTTGAAAATGGAATGACCAAAAAGGACGGCCGCCTTTGCTGGGATTATAAAGGGCTGTTCGAAAACATTAAAAATGGAATAAAGAAGTGTAAAGAGATCGGGAAGATCCCGTCGAGCATGGGAATCGACACCTGGGGCGTGGACTATGTCCTGCTGGATGAGAATGACCAGGTGATCGGGGACATGGTAGGCTACAGGGACAGCCGGACGGATGGCATGGATGAGGAAGTATACCGCAGGATCCCGGAAATGGAATTGTATGAGCGGACGGGAATCGAGAAGATGATGTTCAATACCATCTTTCAGCTGATGGCGGTAAAGAAGCAGCAGCCGGAAGATATGGAGAAGGCGAAAGCCCTTCTGTTCGTTCCGGATTATTTCCACTTTCTTCTGACCGGTAAGAAGGCGAACGAGTATACGGAAGCCACCACGTCCCAGCTGGTCAATGCGGCGAGCCAGACCTGGGATATGGAGTTGATCGACCGTCTGGGATTCAATAAAGAGATGTTCCAGAGAATCGCTATGCCCGGAGAGAGTCTGGGGAGCCTGAGAGAGGAACTGGTCGAGGAGTTTGGATTCAATATGGATGTGGTGCTGCCATGCACCCATGATACAGGGTCTGCAATTCTTGCGGTTCCGGCCAATGATGACGACTATGTATTCATCAGTTCCGGCACATGGTCCCTGCTGGGAGTGGAGCGGGATACGCCGGACTGTTCGGAATTAAGTCGAATCAACAGTTTCACCAATGAAGGCGGGTATGGTTCCAAGATCTGCTATCTGCGTAATATCATGGGATTGTGGATGATCCAGTCGGTAAGGCACAATCTGGATGACAAGTACAGCTTTGCCGAGATCTGTGCCCAGGCGGCCAGGGAAAGCGACTTTCCATCCCGCGTGGATGTGACGGATAACTGCTTCATGGCGCCGGAGAATATGATAGAGGAGATCAAGGATTATTGCAGAAGGACTGGGCAGAAGGTCCCGGAGACGCTGGGAGAGATTGCAACCTGCGTATACGCAAGCCTGGCGGAATGCTATGACCGGACCATCAAGGGGATTGAGAAATCTACCGGAAGGACCTACAGCAGAATCCACATCGTAGGAGGCGGAGGCAATGCCGAATACCTCAACGAGCTGACGGCCAGGGCCACGAAGAAGGAAGTCCATGTAGGACCGACGGAAGGCACGGCCATCGGCAATCTGGCTGCGCAGATGATACACAGCGGCGAGTTTAAAAGCAAGGAAGAAGCAAGGCAGATGATATACGATTCATTTGACATTAAGGTATATTAAAAAGAAGGAAGATAGGAGGATATGATATGAAGCATGGTATTTATTACGCGTACTGGGAACAGGAATGGGCAGCAGATTACAAGCGGTATGTAGAGAAGGCGGCAAAGCTTGGATTCGATATACTGGAGGTTGGCGCGGCGCCACTGCCGGACTATTCTGCGCAGGAGGTAAAGGAACTGAAAAAATGCGCCGATGATAACGGTATCCAGCTGACCGCGGGATATGGTCCCGCCTTCAATCATAATATGGGTTCCTCAGATCCGAAGATCAGGGAAGAGGCGCTTCAATGGTATAAACGCCTGTTCGAGGTGATGGCAGGCCTTGATATTCATCTGATTGGCGGAGCGCTTTATTCATACTGGCCGGTGGACTTTGCCACAGCCAATAAGGAAGAGGACTGGAAGCACAGCGTGGAGGGAATGCAGATTCTGGCGCCCATCGCCAGCCAGTATGGCATCAATCTGGGAATGGAAGTCCTGAACCGCTTTGAGAGCCATATCTTAAATACTTCGGAAGAAGGCGTGAAGTTCGTGACGGAAGTAGGCATGGATAATGTGAAAGTCATGCTGGATACGTTCCATATGAACATCGAGGAATCGAGCATTGGCGACGCGATCCGCCATGCCGGGAAACTTCTTGGACACTTCCACACCGGCGAGTGCAACCGCATGGTACCCGGAAAGGGCCGCACCCCATGGAGGGAGATCGGGGATGCCTTGCGCGAGATTGAGTATGACGGAACCGTGGTTATGGAGCCATTTGTACGCATGGGCGGACAGGTAGGCTCTGATATCAAGGTCTGGAGAGACATCAGCAAGGGCGCGGGCGAGGACCGGCTGGATGAGGATGCAAGGCGCGCGGTAGAGTTCCAGAGATACATGCTTGAATGGAAGTAAGAACCGGAAAATAAATGTAACAGAAACAGTAAATATGATTGACAATCAAGGGATTTCACTTTATTATATAAATATATTTTATAAAATTATTTTATATAAATAGGCGAGGCGTAAGGAGGAGAAAGAATGAAGTATTTACTGGGAACGGACATTGGAACATCAGGGACAAAGACGATACTGATGAACACAGAAGGGAAATTGATCTCACAGGATCTGGAGGAGTATGACGTGCTGACGCCAAAGCCGCTCTGGGCAGAACAGTGGCCGGATGTCTGGTATGAGGCTACAAAAGAGTCCATCAGAAAGACGGTGGAGAAGGCAGTGAATGAGCACGGAATAGCCAAAGAAGACATTAAAGGAATCGCCATCAGCGGCCTGTACGGAGGTTCCGGCATTCCGCTGGATGAGGAGATGAAGCCGATCCGTCCATGCATGATCTGGATGGACAGGCGCGCGCAGGAAGAGACGGACTGGGTGCTTCAGAACATCGGCGAGGAGAAACTTCTTGAGATCACCCACAACGGAGCTGACCCATACTATGGATATACGAAGATTCTGTGGATGAAGAACCACGAGCCGGAGAACTGGGCGAAGACGAAACTCTTCCTTCCTCCAAATGATTATGTAATCTATAAACTTACAGGAGAGATCGCCATCGACTACTCGTCTGCGGGAAATATCGGCGGAATCTTCGATATGAATACCCGCACATGGTCCGAAGAACTGCTGGATGCCATGGGAATCCCAAGTTCCATGATGCCGCAGAGGATTGTGGAGTCCACGGACATTGTCGGCGGAATCAAGAAAGAGATGGCAGAAGAACTGGGATTATGGGAAGGCCTTCCGGTCATCGCCAGCGGTATCGACTGCGGAGCAGCCAACATCGGCCTTGGCGTGTTTGATGCCGGAGTCTATGCGGCTGCGATCGGTACATCCATGTGCGCGGCGCTGATCTCAGACAAGCCGGTAAAGGGAAAAGGATTGATCATATGGCCATACCTGTATGATGCCAAGAACCTTTCCTACTACTTTGCGGGAGGCAATACGGCAGGCGCCATTATCAAATGGTTCCGCAACACGCTGTGCCAGTGGGAGATTGAGAACCAGAAGAACGGCGGGCCGAGCGTCTATGACGTGCTGAACGGCCAGGCGGAGGAGATTCCTGCAGGAAGCGAGGGACTTGTAGTGCTGCCATATTTCATGGGAGAGAGAAGCCCGGTGTGGGATTCTGACGCAAAAGGAACGATCGTGGGATTATCCCTGACCCATACGAAGGGACACATCTACCGCGCATTCCTGGAGGCAGTGGCATACTGCCTGCGTGATGCGATGGAAGCCACCGGAGAGGATCTTGGAGAGTATATCCTGATCGCCGGAGGCGTTACCAAGTCAAAGGTATGGCGCCAGATATTCGCGGATGTGACAGGCTATCCTGTTGTATGCCCAATCTATGATGTAGAGGCGAACATGGGAGATGTTATGCTGGCGGGAATCGGAACCGGCATCCTTACATATGAAGAGGTAAAGAAATGGCAGGTTCTGGATGACAAGATCATGCCAAACGAAGAAAACCACAAGAAATATAACGAATACTTCAGACTCTACAAGAGCATCTACAATCATCTGAAGGATGATATGAAGGAACTGACGAAGATACAGAGATAGTCGATATAGTTAGAAATTAAGGCAAAACGCTGCCGCAGGATATGGGAATGACAATAAGCAAGTCTTCCGCTATCCTGCGGCAGCATTTTTTTTATGGAAATGATCCAGAATCTATGCACGATGCAGAGCCTTTTCGGCAATGCCTGGACCAATGGCTTATACAAATCTGCATACGTTACAAAATTAACGAAAAACAACACGAAACCACACATATAATAGTTGATTTATATTGGATTGTGTGCTAATATCAACTTAGAAACGACAGAAAACAAAAATAGTCATAAATAAGGAGGATTTGGTTATGCAGAGTGAAATGGACATCAAGATTGAGATGTGCGAGATTGGAAAAAGGGTCTACAATCGCGGCATGGTTGCGGCAAACGACGGCAACTTCTCTGTGAAACTTAGCGAAAATGAGTTCTTGTGCACGCCTACCGGAGTGAGCAAAGGATTCATGACGCCGGAATACATATGCAAGGTAGATGCAGAGGGAAATGTGATTGAGGCAAACGAAGGGTTTAAGCCTTCATCCGAGATTAAGATGCATATGAGGGTATATAAGGAGCGCGAGGATGTAAAGGCGGTCGTGCATGCCCATCCGATGTACGCTACCACATTTGCGGTCTGCGGACTTCCGCTTACGGAGCCGATTATGCCGGAAGCTGTTCTTTCTCTTGGGACGGTTCCGCTTGCGAAGTATGGAACTCCGTCTACCATGGAGATTCCGGATGCGGTATCTGAATACCTCCCTTACTATGATGCGGTACTGCTTGAAAACCACGGCGCTTTAAGTTACGCAGATTCCCTTATGGGAGCCTATCATAAGATGGAGTCCCTGGAGTTCTATGCGCGTCTTTTGTATCAGGCGAAGATGCTGGGAGGACCGAAGGAACTGACGGACGAGCAGGTGAAGAGGCTTTACGGGATGAGACGCCAGTATGGGCTGACAGGAAGACATCCGGCAGACATGCTCTAAAAAGCGGGCGGATGAGAAATGAGAGGTGTTGGAAATGCTTGCGATAGAAAGGCGGAATGATATATTGGAACGCCTCCAGGCAGATAAAAGAGTCGTAGTCAGCGAGTTGAGCGCGATATACCAGGTGTCTGAGGAGACGATCCGAAGAGATCTGGAAAAACTGGAGAATGACGGGCTGGTCATCAAAAGTTACGGAGGAGCAGTCTTAAATGAGCACAGTATTTTTGATCTTCCATTTAACATCAGGAAGAATCAGAAGATTGTTGAAAAGGAAAAGATAGCCCGGCTGATTGCAGGAATGGTAAGGGACGGCGAAGCGCTGATGCTGGATGCCAGTTCCACGGATGTATACATAGCCAAGGCGTTGAAAGAGATGAAGAAGCTTACGGTGATCACCAATTCAGTGGAGATTATCGTAGAACTATTCGATATGCCGGAATGGAACGTCATCTCTACCGGAGGGATATCCAGGGAGAAGTCTTTTGCCTTGGTTGGTCCTCATACGGATGCCATGATCCGTTCTTACCATGTGGATAAGGCGATCATATCCTGCAAAGGCCTGGACTTGGAAATAGGGATGACGGATTCAGATGAGCATGACGCCAACAGCAAGCGGATGATGCTTAAGTCTGCAAAGGAAAGAATCCTGGTCGCGGACCATACCAAGTTTGGAGAGACTGCATTTACCAAGGTGGCAGACTGGTCTCAGATTACCAAGATCGTTACGGATAAGAAGCCGGGAGCCAAGTGGATGCAGGAATTTGAGAAGTACAGGGTGGAATGCATCTATCCTGGAAAAGAATCATAAAAAGGATCAAAGAAAAGGAGAGAAAAGAATGTCATTAGTTACTTCAGAACAAATGTTACTCGATGCCCAGAAAGGCAGCTATGCAGTAGGTGCCTTTAATGTAGAGAATATGGAGATGGTAAAGGCGGTCATCCAGGCGGCGGAAGAGATGAAAGCGCCGGTGATGCTTCAGACGACGCCTTCAACCGTTAAGTATGGCACCCTGGAGACTTATTTTGCCTTGGTAGCGGCAGAGGCTAAGAAGGCATCTGTACCGGTATGCCTGCATCTGGATCATGGAAACAGTTTCGAACTTGCCGTTCTGGCGATGAAGGTGGGATATACATCCGTAATGATCGACGGATCCCATGAAGATTTTGAAAATAATATTGCAGTAACGAAAAAGGTGGTTGATGTGGCAAAGGCTGTCGGAATTCCGGTGGAAGCGGAACTTGGAAAAGTGGGCGGCAAGGAAGATGACCTGGAAGCAGAGGCCGATACCAATACGGATCCGGAAGAAGCAAGAGAATTCGTAGAAAGAACGGGCGTATCCTCTCTGGCGATCGCGATCGGGACGGCGCACGGATTCTACGCCGGAACGCCGGTGCTGGATAAGGAGCGCGTATCCAAGGTAAAAGAAGTAGTATCTGTTCCGCTGGTGCTTCACGGGGCTTCCGGCTTAAGCGACGAGGACGTAAGGGAATGCGTGCAGAGAGGCATGTGCAAGGTGAATTTTGCAACAGAGCTGCGAGTAGCCTATACGGACGCGGGAAAGAAACTGATCCAGGAAAAGCCGGAGACATTTGACCCGAAGAAACTTGGCGTGGTAGGAATCGAGGCTGTAAAAGAACTGGTCAAAGGCCGCATGAAGGTATGCGGATGCGACGGGAAAGCATATTAGAAAGAATGAGTGGTGCTATGAATCAGTATTTATTAGGAATTGATATTGGGACTAGTGCATGCAAGATTGCGATATTTGATGAGGACGGCCAGGTAAAGGCCAGCGCCAGCGGCGACTATAAGGTCTATTATCCCCATCCCGGATGGGCTGAGCAGAATCCGGAAGAATGGTGGCAGGCCGTGTGCGGCGCAGTAAAAGGGGCGCTTGAAAAAGGCGGGATCCGCCCCGGCGAGATTGCCGGAATCGGGATTGACGGGCAGAGCTGGTCTGCCATACCGATCGACAAAGAAGGAAATGTACTGGCGAATACGCCTATCTGGATGGATACCAGGGCAGCTGACATCTGCGAAGAGGTAGGCGCGCGTATCGGGGAGGATCGTATCTTCGAAGTGTGCGGCAATCCGTTCAAGCCATCCTATACGACGCCAAAGATTCTCTGGTATCAGAGGAACCTTCCGGATGTATATAAGAAGATGGATAAGATCCTGCAGTCCAACAGTTATATCGCATTCAAGCTGACCGGAGAGGTGACCCAGGAATTATCCCAGGGATATGGGCACCACTGCTTCCGTATGCGGACCGGCGAATGGGACATGGATATGTGCAAGGAACTGGGGATTAATCCGGATATCCTGCCGGAGATCTACGCAAGCCATGCCGTAGTCGGAACGGTGACTAAGCAGGCGGCCGAAGAATGCGGGCTGATAGAGGGGATTCCCGTAGTCGCGGGAGCTCTGGACGCGGCATGCGGTACGTTAGGAGCCGGAGTCATCCATCCGGGGGAGACCCAGGAGCAGGGCGGCCAGGCAGGCGGAATGAGCATCTGCATGGATACCTATAAGGCAGACAAGCGCCTGATCCTAAGCTACCATGCGGCGCCCGGGCAGTGGATACTGCAGGGAGGAACCGTAGGCGGAGGAGGCGTTATGCGCTGGCTGGAACACGAATTTGCCGATTACGAGAGGGTGAAGGGAAAAGAACTGGGAAAGAGTTCCCTGGATCTTTTTAACGAACTGGCGGAAAAGGTGGCGCCGGGAAGCGACGGATTGGTATTCCTTCCCTACATGTCAGGCGAGCGTTCGCCCATCTGGGATCCATATGCCAAGGGCGTCTATTATGGGCTGGACTTCAGCAAGACAAAGGGACATTTCGTAAGGGCGGCAATGGAAGGCGTAGCCTTATCCTTAAAGCATAACCTGGACGTGGCATTGGAAGCCGGAGCCACAGTCAGCGAGCTGCGCTCTATGGGCGGCTCCGCGAACTCTCTTCTGTGGACCCAGATGAAGTCTGATGTCACGGGCAAGAAGATCATCGTTCCTTCTTCCGATACGGCCACCACGCTGGGGGCAGTCATCCTGGCCGGCGTAGGCGTAGGCATGTACAAGGATTTTGAAGAAGCGGTAGATCGGACGGTAGTCATAAAGCGGCAGCATGAGCCAAATCCGGAAGTGTGGGCAGCCTATGACAAGAATTATAAAGTATATTTGAAACTGTATGAGAATTTGAAAGATCTGATGAGACAGAAAGGGGAAGAATAGAAATGAAAGCAGCAGTCGTATGTGCAAATGAGGACGTGCAGTATCTGGATTATGAGGAGCCGCAGGCAGGGCCGGGAATGATAAAGGTCAAGGTAAAGGCCTCCGGCATCTGCGGATCTGATATCCCCAGGGTTCTTCATAACGGGGTACACTTCTACCCGATCGTGCTTGGGCATGAATTTTCCGGCGATGTCGTAGAAGTGGGAGAAGGCGTGACCAAGGTAAAGGTAGGAGACAGAGTGTCAGGCGCGCCGCTGCTTCCCTGCATGAAATGTGATGACTGCCAGAATGGAAACTTCTCCCTCTGCAAGCATTACAGTTTCATCGGCTCCAGGCAGCAGGGCAGCAATGCGGACTATGTGGTGATCCCGGAGCAGAATGCGGTAGTATTCGATGAATCTGTATCCTATGAGCAGGGCGCAATGTTCGAGCCATCTACGGTCGCGCTCCATGGCGTGATCCAGAATGATTACAAGGGCGGCGAATATGTGGCCGTGCTCGGCGGGGGAACCATCGGAATGTTCACCATGCAGTGGACCAAGATATTTGGCGCCAAGAAGGTAGTAGTATTCGATATCAGCGACGAGCGGCTGGACCTGGCCTTAAGGCTCGGAGCGGATGAAGTCATCAATACTACGAAGGAATCTTATATGGAGCAGGCGCTTGCGCTTACCAAGGGAAAGGGCTATGCGTATGTATTCGAGACGGCAGGCCAGGTTCCAACCATGCATATGGCATTTGAACTGGCAGCCAATAAGGCGCATGTATGCTTTATCGGAACGCCTCATGTAGACCTTGCTTTCACGCCAGAGATGTGGGAGAATATGAACCGCAAGGAATTTAAACTGACGGGGTCCTGGATGTCTTACAGTTCTCCGTTCCCGGGAAAGGAATGGGAACTTACGGCTCACTATTTTGCAACCGGACAGTTGAAATTCGATCCGGGCTTCATCTATAAGAAGATGCCCATGAGCCAGGCACAGGAAGCCTTCCAGATGTTCAAGACGCCCGGGCTTGTGAAGGGCAAAGTATTGCTTGTGAATGAAGAGTAGGAGGTCGCCATGATACTTACAGTTACGTTAAACGCAGCCATTGATAAGCGTTATGTAGTAGAAGAATTCCAGGTAGGCGAGGTAAACCGTATGAAAGCGTGCGCCTATACGCCGGGAGGGAAAGGGCTTAATGTCTCTAAGCCTGCGGCGATCGCCGGGGCCAGGGTTGTTGCGACAGGATTTGTAGGCGGCCATGCCGGCGATTATATCACGGAGTCCCTGAAAGACTTCCGGGTAGAGAGCGCATTCTACCGTCTGGACGCGGAGAGCCGCTCCTGCATCAATATCTGGGATGAAAAGAACCAGGTGCAGACGGAGTTTCTGGAACCTGGGTTCCAGGTGACAGAAGAGGAGTTTGCTGGATTCCTGGAACACTTCTCCGGCCTTGTGGCAGACGCGGACGTGGTAACCATGTCAGGAAGCGTGCCAAAGGGGCTGAAAAGCGATACCTATCAGCATCTGATCAAGATTGCAAAGGATGCCGGAAAAAAGGTGATTCTTGATACCAGCGGGAAATTGCTGGAACGCGGGATTGAGGCGTGCCCGACCATGATCAAGCCGAACATTGATGAGATTCGGATGCTGACCGGCAAAGACTGCAGCCAGATCGAAGAGATCATCGAGGCTGCCAAAGAACTCCATGGAAGAGGCATCGAAGTGGTGGTCATCTCCCTGGGAGGGGACGGCGCGCTGTGCGTATGCGAAGACGGTGTTTACCGGGCCGTCGTGCCTAAGATCGACGCGGTTAATACGGTTGGCTGCGGGGATTCTATGATTGCAGGCTTCGCCCTCGGATTTAGCGAGGGGCTTGGAATTGAAGATACCTTGAGGAAGGCAAGCGCCATATCCGCTGCGGCGGCAATGCGCGAGGAGACCGGGTATTTTGTAAAGGAAGATATGGAATCTTTGTATGGGAAGATAGAGATTCAAAAGATCGGATAAAAAGCGAAGACGCGTATTGATACGCTGATCGTGAAAAAGATAGAGGACAGGCCGGTAAAGAAAGATATACCGGCTCTTTTTATCCCCCGCGCTCAACAAGACAGCCCTGCCTGCATACTTTAATATAGAATGTTGTGAAGGGAGACAGATTATGCCATATACAATTATGCTGGATGCAGGACACGGCGGGCGGGATCCGGGCGCAGTCTTTAACGGGCGGCAGGAGAAAGATGATACTTTGCGGCTGACTCTGGCAATTGGAGAGATTCTCCAGAATAACGGAGTGGATGTGGAGTATACGAGGACAACCGACGTGTATACGTCGCCTTATGAAAGGGCTATGAAGGCAAACAATGCAGGAGTGGACTTTTTTATATCCATTCACAGGAACTCGTTTCCTACGGACAATGAGGTTTTTGGGGTAGAAAGCCTGGTGTACGACCTGTCAGGGATCAAATATCAGATGGCCCAGGATATCAATGACCAGCTGGAGGCGATCGGCTTCGTGAACCTGGGAGTAAAAGCCCGGCCAAATCTGGTGGTGCTTAGAAGGACCCGGATGCCGGCAGTGCTGGTAGAAGTAGGATTTATCGACTCGAATGTGGATAACCGGCTGTTTGACGATAACTTTGATGATATTGCGCAGGCGATCGCATCAGGGATTCTGGATACCCTGGAATCGGTGGGAGTCATACAGAACGATTATTATCGGGTCCAGGTAGGCGCTTTTAGAAACCGCAGGTATGCGGAGCGGCTGCTGAATGAACTTCTGGAGCAGGACTACCCGGCGTTTATTGATGACTCCGGACCGTATCTGCGGGTCCAGGTTGGGGGATTCAACAATCTGAATGAAGCCGCGGAAATGGAAAGGCGTCTGAAGCGGGCAGGATATCCAACGGTTATTGTCCGCTAAGTCTAAGGAATATCTATCATGCACAGGAGACCAGGGCTGTTTTTGGATTGCCAAAAGCAGCTCTTTTTTTGACGTAGGGCAGATAACTATGATAATATATTCCAATAGAAATAAGTACTGGAGGAATGAAGCATGGCTGATAGATTGGAATTTAAAGAAAAATTAAGCGGAATACTTAGCGCGGCCCGGGAGCGGGGCGGCAAGATAGCGCTTGAGGACGTGGAACTGTACTTTGAAGAAGACCGCCTTTCCCAGGAGCAGGTAGATTTGGTATGCGAGTATCTTCTGGCACAAAAGATAGCGGTAACCGGCTATGTCCCCAAAAGCGGCACAGTCAAGGAACGAAAAGAGGAACCGGCATCCCTTAGCAATGAAGAACAGTCCTATATTGAGGAATACTTAAAGGATATTGACCAGATGCAGGGAAAGAGCCTTGACGAAGCGCGGATGTCCTATTATCTTCCAAAGGTCGTGGACGAGGCATTGAAGATGCATCACGTGGAGATATTTGTCGGAGATATGATTCAGGAAGGCAACATCAGCCTGATGATGGCGCTTGATGAGTGTAAGGAAGGGCAGGAGGATGAAGAGGCTGTCATGGAAGCGGTGCGCGCCGGGATGCAGGCGCTCCTGGAATCCCAGACTGAGACCAGGCGTCAGGATAAGAAGATGGTGGAGAGAGTGTCCGAACTGGACGAGACGATCAAGGGCATGAGCGAGGAGTTAGGGCGGAAAGTAAGCGTCGAGGAAGTGGCGGACAGGCTGGGAATCACGGAAGCGGAGATTGAAGATATATTGAAGCTTGCCGGGGAAGAAGTAAAAGACCAAGAATAATAAGGACATATCAGGATATAAAAGAACGGCATAGCGAAAAGGCTATGCCGTTCTTGTGATTCTTAGTCATCTGTATGAGTTTCTTCCATAACGGGCTCTGGAAGGTAGACATGTACCTTCTCAATCCGGTTCTTGTCCAGTTTTTCTACGACCATGCGGATTCCTTCCTCGGTCACGATGCTGTCGCCCGCCTCTGGCAGACGGTCCAGCCTCTCGATGATAAAGCCGCCCAAGGAGTCGTATTCCTCCGAATTAAGATCCAGATCCAGCCGATCGTTTAAGTCGTCCAGATTCATGGAGCCTTCGATAATATACTCGCGCTCGGTTACTTCCTGGACGAAGTCTTCCTCATTCTCGTCATATTCATCGTGAATCTCGCCGACGATTTCCTCCAGGATATCTTCCAGCGTTATCAGGCCGGCGGTCTCGCCGTACTCGTCCAGAACGATGGCGATGTTGAAAGAAGCCTGGCGCATCTCCACCAGCAATTCCGAGATGCTCTTGTATTCATAGGTAAAATAAGCCTCCCTCAAAATATCCCGGATATGAAATTCCTTTGTATTGTCATATAAGAGCAAGTCCTTCATATTAATAGTACCAACAACATTGTCGGTAGTATCTTCAAAAATAGGAAGCCTTGTGAATTTGTCTTCGCGGAAAATATCAAGCAGTTCTTCATAGGTACTGTTGACATCTGCAAAAGTCACGTGCACGCGGGGCACCATGACATCCTTTGCCTTGGCATCGCCTAAATCGAACACGTTATATATCATTTCTCTTTCATCGGATTCAATGACTCCGTCTTCATGGCTTACATCTACAATTGTGCGCAGTTCTGTCTCAGTCATAAGGTCGTTCTTTGCGTTCGGATCGACACGCAGAAGGAACAGCACTCCGATGGATAGTCCGTTGATGATAAAGATGACCGGCGTCATGACCTTCATGAAGATGCTGATGATCGGCGCGTAGATAAGTGCCATCTTTTCCGCATGGATGGTTGCCATGGTCTTCGGCGTTATCTCTCCAAAGAGAAGGATCAGCACGGTCAGGATTCCGCTGGCAATTGCCACCATGGAACCGCCAAAACTGTATGCCAGGCTGGTGGTGAGGGAGGCGGCGGACAGATTGACGATGTTGTTGCCGATCAGGATAGCGCTGAGCATCTTGCCTGAATCGTCGGTAATCTTAAGCACCGTTTTTGCCCGTTTGTTCCCATCCTCAGCCAAACTGCGGATGCGGATCTTGTTTACAGTTGTAAGCGCTGTTTCTGCAGATGAAAAGAATGCAGACAGCCCCAGTAGAATTAGTAGGATAATGAGTTGTGTGACGTCACTCGAGTCCAATTGATAAGTTCACTCCTTTTTTATTTTTAAATTACTTGGCACTAATATACCGCATTTATGGGGAATTTGCAAGAGTGCGTTGAATTTGTAAGTCATTTAGTGTATGATGTACGGAGAAATTAAGTAGTATATAATGTTAGAGATGGAGTATGATATGAATCAGGATTTTTATCAGGAATTATTAAATATTATATCGAAGGAACAAATACAGATTGAAGAGCCGATGAGGAACCATACCACATTCCGGGTAGGCGGGCCGGCAGAGTTCTTCGTGCAGCCGAAGACAGCAGAGGAGGTACAGGGGCTCGTCGGGCTGTGCAAGGAGAGGGAGATCCCCTATTATATAGTAGGAAATGGAAGCAATCTTCTGGTGTCCGATCAAGGATTCCGGGGAGTGATCATACAGATATTCAAAGAGATGAGCCAGATACAGATAGAAGGAGAACTGGTAAAGGCCCAGGCAGGCGCGCTTCTTTCAGCCATTGCCAGCAAGGCTCTGGAAGCCGGGCTTGCCGGATTCGAGTTTGCCGCCGGGATACCCGGAGCGCTGGGAGGCGCCTGCGTAATGAACGCAGGGGCTTATGGCAAAGAGATGAAGGATGTGCTAAGAGAAGTGACAGTCCTTACGCCAGAAGGAGAAGTGCTGGCCATACCGGATGAGAAGCTGGAACTGGGATACCGGACCAGCATAATTGCAAAGAAAGGCTATATCGTTCTGGAGGCGGTGATTCGTCTTCAAAAAGGTGAAAAAGAGGAAATCAAGGCGCGGATGGATGAACTGAAGGAGAAGCGGATCACAAAGCAGCCGCTGGAATATCCCAGCGCCGGAAGCACCTTCAAGAGGCCGGAGGGATATTTTGCCGGGAAACTGATACAGGATGCGGGACTTCAGGGCTTTAGCGTAGGCGGCGCCCAAGTGTCTATGAAGCATTGCGGCTTCGTGATCAACAAGGACAATGCGACAGCTGCGGATGTGGCGGAACTGATGCGTAAGGTGTCAGAGCAGGTAGAAGAAAAGTTCGGCGTAAGGCTGGAGCCGGAAGTAAAGAGACTGGGAGAGTTCTAAGATGAGATTTGTGATTGTGACGGGGATGTCTGGGGCAGGCAAAAGTACGGCGCTTAAAATGCTGGAAGACGTGGGATATTTCTGCGTGGATAATCTGCCGGTGCCTCTGATTCCTAAGATGGCAGATCTGCTGAGGGTACCGGGAACGGAGATCAACAAAGCGGCCATAGGGGTGGACATCAGGAGCGGTCAGAGTTTTTCGGAACTGGAGAAGGTTCTGGGCCAGCTGGATGTGGCTGGCATGAAGTACGAGATATTGTATCTGGAATGCGTGGATGACGTATTGATCAAACGGTATAAGGAGACGCGCAGAAGCCATCCGCTTTCAGGAAATGATGCCCCGGTCAGGGAAGGCATTGAAAAGGAGAGGGAGCGGACGGCTTTTCTAAGGAAGCGGGCTGACTACCTTGTGGACACCAGCAACATGCTGACCAGAGAACTTAAGGCAGAACTGAACAAGATATTTGTCCGGAATAAAGAGTATAAGAACCTCTATATATCCGTGCTTTCGTTTGGATTCAAATATGGGATCCCGGCGGAGGCCGATCTGGTGTTTGACGTGCGCTTTCTGCCAAACCCTTATTATATAGAAGAATTACGCCCCAAAAGCGGCAATGATAGAGAAGTCAGGGATTATGTCATGAACAATGGCAATGCCTCGGAATTTATGGAGAAACTGGTGGATATGGTAGAGTTTCTGATCCCCAATTATATCCGGGAAGGAAAGACCCGGCTGATGATCGGAATTGGCTGCACCGGCGGAAAACACCGTTCGGTGACGCTGGCAAACGAGTTGTACGAGGCCCTGCTGAAGAATGAGAATTATGGAATCCGCATCGAGCACCGGGATATCGGGAAGGATGCGATCACAAAGGCAAAGTAGGAGCGTAAAATGTCATTTTCAGGAAAGATAAAGGAAGAACTAGCACAGCATTATGCAAAGGCAAGACACTGCAATCTTGCGGAACTGTCTGCGCTTGTCCATATGTCCGGCTCTTTTGAGAAAGATGGCTATGGGAGCTGCATATTGAAACTTCACACGGAAAATGATGGAGTTGCAAGAAAATGCTTTACATTATTGGGAAAAACATTTAATATAAGTACTGATATCGCGATTCGCAGGAATACAGCCAAAGGAAGCTGCAGTTATTATATCCGCGCCAAGGGAGAAGAACTTCTGGCGGTGGAGAATGTTATTGTACAGGCCGTATGCTGCAAGCGCGCATATATCCGCGGCGCATTCATTGCCTCCGGCTCCATGAGCGATCCGGATAAGTCCTATCATTTTGAGATTGTATGCGGGACTCTTAAGCAGGCGGAGTATTTAAGAAATATGATCAACAGTTTCGAGATGGATGCCAAGATTGTCAAGCGGAAGAAATCCTATGTGGTATATTTAAAAGAAGGATCGCAGATCGTAGACGTATTGAACATTATGGAGGCCCATGTGGCCTTGCTGGAACTGGAAAATGTCAGGATCATGAAAGAGATGCGCAATACCGTCAACCGCAAGGTCAACTGTGAGACAGCCAACATTAACAAAACCGTCTCTGCCTCGGTCAGGCAGATGGAGGATATCATATATATAAGAGACAACATCGGTTTTGACAAGTTGCCCGATGGATTAAAAGACGTCGCCCTTACGCGTCTGAAATATCCGGATGCAACGTTGAAGGAACTTGGAGGGCTTCTGGAGAATCCGATAGGGAAATCCGGAGTGAACCACCGACTAAGGAAATTAAGTGAAATAGCAGAAAAGTTAAGGGAACAGTAAGGAGGAGCAATTCGTTATGATTAAGAAACCTGTTACTATTAAAAAGAACATGGCAATGGAAGACCGTCCGGTTGCGCATCTGGTACAGGAAGCAAGCCAGTATGCAAGCCAGGTATACATTGAGATGGAGGATAAGAAGATTAATGCGAAGAGTATTATGGGGATGATGAGCCTGAGCCTGCAGGAAGGCGAGGACATTACTGTAGTAGCAGAGGGAAAAGATGAAAAGGAGGCAGTTGCCGGCGTAGAAGGTTTCCTGACTACCCGGAAATAATACATAATCAAGCAACGTAAAAAGGGCAGGGGGATGCCCTTTTTATGATATAGGAAAAAGAACTTGGAAGAAAGAGGGGTACGAATCATGAAACGTCTTCTGTTTATCTATAATCCACATGCGGGGAAGGAACTTCTGAAGCCAAAACTATCGGATATTATTGACATATTCGTAAAGGCGGGCTATGAAGTGGTGGCCTATCCCACCCAGTCATACCGGGACGCATACAGGAAGGTGTCAGAGTACGATTCGGACGAATATGATCTGGTAGTGTGCAGTGGCGGGGACGGAACCATTGACGAAGTGGTAACCGGGATGATGCAGAGAGACAAGCGGGAGCCCATCGGCTATATCCCAACGGGCACAACCAACGATTTTGCCAATAGCCTGCATATCCCGAAAGGACTTCTTCGGGCAGCGGATAATGCGGTGAATGGCACGCTGTTTCCCTGCGATGTGGGAAAATTTAATGATGATATCTTCGTGTATATTGCGGCGTTCGGCCTTTTTACGGATGTTTCCTATCAGACGAAGCAGGAGATGAAGAATGTGCTGGGGCATCTGGCGTATGTGCTGGAGGGAACAAAGCGTCTGTTTAATGTGCCGTCCTACCGAATCAAGGTAACCCACGATGGGGAGACGCTGGAAGATGAATTCATCTTCGGAATGGTGACCAACTCACGGTCGGTAGGCGGCTTCCGCAACATGATAGGCAAGCAGGTGGTCTTTGATGACGGCCTGTTCGAGGTTACATTGATTAAGACGCCGAAGAATCCGCTTGCCTTGCAGGAGATCGTGGCATCCCTTCTCATCGAGCAGGTGGATACCAAGCATATGTATTCTTTCAAGACCGGGCGCATTACTTTTGAATCCCTGGAAGAGATTCCATGGACGCTGGACGGCGAATTTGGAGGCGCCCACGATGAGGTTACGGTTGAGAACCTGAACAGGCAGCTTCGGATTATGGTTCCCGAGGAGCATATCAGGGAACTGATGTCTAATCCGGAACTGTTGGAAGATACCCAAGATGAATCTGTAAAAATGATAGAGTAAGAAAAGGATAAGAGTATGGAAAAGAGAGAGAAGTTTTCTTCCAGGCTGGGGTTCATATTGATCTCGGCAGGATGTGCGATCGGGCTTGGAAATGTATGGCGTTTCCCGTACATAACAGGAGAATATGGAGGAGGGGCATTCGTGCTGATGTATCTGTTCTTCCTGCTGATTCTGGGACTCCCAATAGTAGTTATGGAATTTTCAGTAGGAAGAGGCAGCCAGAAAAGTTCTGCCATGTCCTTTAATGCATTGGAGCCGGAAGGAAGCAAGTGGCACATATTCCGGTATTTTTCTATGGCTGCCAACTACCTTTTGATGATGTTTTATACCACCATCGGAGGCTGGATGCTGGCTTACTTTGTGAAGATGGCGAAGGGAGAGTTTAAGGGGGCGGATACGAAGCAGGTAGAGAATATATTCGGTCGGTTGACCGGAGACCGCAATGAGATGCTATTCTGGATGATTCTGATCTCTGTGATCGGACTTCTGATCTGCTCCATGGGGCTTCAAAAGGGCGTGGAATTGATAACGAAGATTATGATGTCAAGCCTTCTTGTGATTATGGTCGTGCTGGTTGTAAGAGCCGTAACGCTTCCGGGGGCCGTGGATGGACTGAAGTTCTATCTCCTTCCGGATTTTGGGAAGATGGCAGAAAGCGGAATCAAAGAAGCAGTATTCGCCGCCATGGGACAGGCCTTCTTTACCCTCAGCGTAGGCGCGGGCTCTCTTGCCATATTCGGAAGTTATATCGGCAAAGAGAGAAGCCTTGCGGGCGAAGCGGTGAGCATAACTGCTCTCGATACGTTTGTGGCAGTCGTGGCAGGCCTGATTATCTTCCCGGCATGCTTTGCGTTCGGCGTCAATCCAGGACAGGGGCCGGGGCTGGTGTTCGTGACGCTTCCCAATGTATTTCGCGAGATGGCGGGGGGAAGGCTGTGGGGAACCTTGTTCTTCCTCTTCATGACATTTGCCGCATTATCTACGATCATTGCCGTGTTCCAGAATATTATCCAGTATGGACGTGATCTGTGGGGATGGAGCTTGAAGAAGTCGGTTGCCATCAATGGCGTGCTGCTGATTCTGCTTGGCATTCCGTGCGTTCTGGGAATGACGGACTGGGCAGGATTTACGATCGGCGGCAAGAATATTATGGATATGGAAGATTTCCTTGTAAGCAATAACCTGCTTCCGCTGGGCTCCCTGGTGTACCTATTGTTCTGCGTGACCAGATATGGCTGGGGATGGGACAACTTTATTAAGGAAGCCAATGCGGGAAAAGGCCTGAAAGTGCCGGAAAACAGGGGAGTAAGATTCTATCTTACGTTTGTGCTTCCGGTGATCGTGCTGTTCATTTTTATCCAGGGATATGCAAGCATGATATTCGGATAAAAAAATTGAAAAAATATGTAAAAAGTACTTGCCTGTTTTGTATTTGTTTGCTATAATAGGCAAGTACGATATGAGATGGCTCCCTGGTCAAGCGGTTAAGACGCTAGCCTCTCACGCTGGAATCAGGGGTTCGATTCCCCTGGGAGTCACTTGAATAAGGATACCAAGAATTGGCGGTTGTTGATTCTTGGTATTTTTTTGTTCATATAAAGGACGTTCGCATTTACAATGCAAAAAGCATGATAAATTTGATAATACATGAAAAAAAGTTACGCGAGAGCGTGGCTTTTTGTGTTTTTGCATGTATATGGGTTGCAGAAGTTGTGCAAAATTATGGTTTTTAGTGGAAATAGCAAAAAACTATTGACATTATGAAATATTATTTTATAATGAATTTATACAAAAGGCATAAGCGATTGTGAAAAAAGGCTTGGAAAAATTGTCATATTAGACAAAATAAACTGGTTGCACAAAGGGATTACAAAACAGGCCTGCCCAATTGCTGAAAAAAAATTTCTTTAAAGGAGGAGCAATTATGAAAAAGAAAACAGTTAAGAAAATGCTTTCGGCAGCACTTGTTGGCGCAATGGTATTATCACTTGCGGCATGCGGCTCAAAAGGAGACTCAAAAGACGAGGGCGGCGACAGCAAAGACGGCGTAACGCTTGAGTTCCAGCAGTGGTGGGGAGTTGAACTTCCGGATGGCGCTCTGGATGATATCTGTAAGGATTTCACCAAAGATACAGGCATCAACATCAAACTCTTAAGCAACCCATATGCGGATACCAAGACTCAGATTGCAGCCGGCGCGGCAGCAGGGACCATGGCAGATGTAGTAGGCCTTGACGGATCCTGGGTATACGACTTTGCGAAACAAGGTTCCATCGCGAACTTGACCGAACTGATGGAAAAAGACGGATATGATGACAGCCAGCTGTCAGACCAGATTAAGTACGAAGGAAATACATATATGATTCCGGTAGTTAATTTTGCATATCCAATGTATGTAAACATGGACATTCTCAAAGCAGCAGGCGTGAATGAGGTTCCTGCGACATGGGACGAGTTCATCACGGCATGCGAGGCTGTTAAGAAATATGACAGCAGCATCGCAGGATGGGCAATTCCATTGTCAACAGAGTCTCCAAGCGGCATCCAGAACCAGTTCATGAGCTGGCTGTGGGCATCCGGCGGTTCCATGCTAAAAGACGGCAAGCCGAACCTTACAGGTAACGCTGACCTTGAAAAGACGGTTGAATTCGTCAAAGAGTTAAACGACAAAGGCGTAATCGCAGAAGGCGCTTATGCAATGAAGGAATCCGATATGGTTGAAGAGTTTACCAATGGCCGTGTTGCATTCATGACGGATGGCGTATCTCACCTTACAACCATCAAGGAAGGCGCGCCGGATCTGAACTTTGACTTCATGAAGCTCCCTGTAATGGAAGGTTTTGACGGAGAGAGCGGAATGGATGTTGCCAACTGGGGAATCGGTATTGCGGATAACTGCGAGAACAAGAAAGAAGCAATGCAGTTTGTTGAGTATCTTATGAGTCCTGAAGTAAATGCAAAACTGTCTGAACTGGCAAATGCATTCCCAGGAAACTCTACGGCAGAGCCAGACTACTCTAAGAATGACGAACTGTTCCAGAAAGCATACGACCTCTTCCAGGAGTGCCGCGCGATCAACGAATTTACGGGACTTCCAACATCTGAAGACCTGATGAGAAGTTTTGACGAGCAGTTACAGCTGTATCTTGACGGAGATACATCCTCTGCAGCAGATATGCTAAAAGCAACCCAGGATATTTGGGAGCCTGCATTCGAGTAAGAAGAACTGGCAAATAGAACATAAGTGACAAAGAAATATGGGTTGTACGTGTCTGCGTACAGCCCTAACATCCTAAATGAAGGGGTTGAGATAAGTTGACGAAAGGAAAAAATAAAGTTATGACGACACCGGCAGGAAAACGTTCCGATATCTTTAAAAAGCAGGTAACGCCATACGTATATCTATTGCCAACCATTATTCTTATGCTCATATTGTTGATCATACCGATTATCATGGTTATCAGATATTCATTCTTTGATAACGTTATTATTAACAAGAATCCAACTTTCGTTGGCTTAGAGAATTTTGCGAAGGTATTGACAGATCCAACGTTTCTGGTTGCCATTAAGAACACGCTGTATTTTGTAATCATTAGTATTATCGCGCATCTGGTCATAGGCATGTTCTTTGCAATGCTCCTGAACACGCGCTACCTTGGGAACAAGACAAAGGGCATCTTCAGGGTGATCTATGCGCTGCCATGGATGTTTACGGCATCCGTTATTGCAATATTGTGGAAAATGATGATGAACCCGAATGGCATCATAAACTATCTGCTGCAGGCAGGAGGGCTGATCAGCCAGAATATCGAATGGCTGGGGTCCAGACAGTTTGCGCTGTTCGCGGTTACGCTTATTAATATATGGTCCGGATATCCTTTCTATATGATTAGTATATTGGCCGGACTTCAGGGAATATCCACAGATCTGTATGAGGCATCCGCCCTGGATGGAGCCAATGCAGTACAGACATTCACGCGTATCACGATCCCTCAGCTTAAGCCAATCTTAGTCAGCCTTCTTATGCTGGACTTTGTATGGACATTGCAGCAATTCGCATTAATCTGGATGACCACAGGAGGCGGGGCGATTAATGCGACGGAGACGATCAGTACGTATATATACAAACAAGGCTTCACGAAGTACCAGTACTCCATGGCCTCGGCCGGCGCGGTAATTCTGCTTGTTGTATGTACAATCATAGCAATCTTCTATGTCAGACAGCAGAAAGCGAGGGATTAAATATGATTGGAAAGAAAAAACTATGGGTAAAGATCGTAATTATTATATTGCTGGTAATCGGGGCATTATTCGCTGGTTTTCCGATCCTGTGGATGATCCTGAATTCTTTTAAGCCCAATTCGGAAATATTTGCCTGGCCGCCTACTTGGATCTCTAAGACTTTCAGCCTGGATGCTTATAAGGCAGTATTGACCGACCCGGAAAAGGTCCGGTTCTTTGTAAATAGTTATGTGATCGCGCTTACAGTGGTAGTCATTACCCTGGTCATCGGAATCCTGGCTTCTTATGCATTCAGCCGGTTCAACTTCCGGGGCAAAAGCACGATCAATACCATTATCGTCGCAGTACAGGCAATCCCGCCGATTACGCTGCTGATACCGTACTTAAGCCTGATCGTTACGATCAAGCTGTACAATACATATTGGGCATTGATTCTTACGTATCTGATATTTACGCTGCCGTATGCCATTCTGATGACGACGGGGTATTTTAATACCTTGCCGAAGGAGTTGGATGAGGCAGTTATGATAGACGGAGGCTCCCGCTTCAAGGCGTTGTGGAAGATCCTTGTTCCCACATCCGTTCCGGGACTGGTTTCCGTGGGAATGTATACATTCATGCAGGCGTGGAACGAGTATCTGTTCGCGCTGGCGCTGACTAAGACCAACAATATGCGTACGGTACCGGTAGGAATCAATCTGCTGATGGGACAGCATGCGTATGAGTGGAGCCAGATGATGGCCATGAGTGTCTTGGGCTCGCTCCCGATCTTAGTATTATTCCTCTTCTTCCAGAGATATTTTATTGCAGGTATGACAGCAGGATCAGTAAAGAATTAATACGAATTACGCAAATTGCAAGGCTCTGCAAAACAGCAAAGAAGATGGGGAAGGCTCCCGTGTCGCGCTTTGGGTTTTGCGGGTCTTTTTTAAAAAGGGGATGAAGAGATGAAAGTATTGTCGGTGGGGATGCCCTGACGGTCTCGGTGGTCCTGTCAAGGCTTGGGATACCTCGGCCTTGATTGGAAGTGTCGGCAAAGATATGAATGGCCGGTTCTTGCTTGAAGAACTTCACAGGAACCAGGTGGAAACCAGACGCTAAGAAGCGGGGATGTACCGGATGCGACAATGAGCCCATGACTACGGAAAGATTACGGCAATGGATGCCAGCATTACACTGACCGGCGGCCCCAGGTGCAAGATGGACCTGCTTAAGAAGACCCTTAAGGAGACGGATATATTCATACCAAGTTATGAGGAGGCGGCCTATCTGGCGCAGAGATCCGACATTTACGGGATTATAGAGGAATTCCGGAAGTTTCCGTTAAGGATTTTATATCCCGGAATCCGGGTGACGGACACCACTGGAGCGGGGGACTGCTTTATGGGAGGATTCCTGTGCTTCTATCTTCAAGGCTGGAATCTTGAGAAAGCCGGGTGCTTTGCCAGCGAGGTATCCGCCTATAGAATCGCTAAGAAGGGCGCCAGCACCGGCATGCCGGATTTTCAGATGGTTCTGGATTATGTAGAAAAGCAAGGAAGGCTTCTTACTTCGTGATATGAGGGGCAAGATGGACGTTGCAGCCGTTTTCCCTTAAGTCATTCACAAAGAATGGCGCGGCCTTCTCGTTGGTGATGATATGGTCAAACTCGACGGAGGATGCAACCTTGATGACTCCGGGGTGGTTTAGCTTGGAGGCATCCGCCAGAAGGAAGGTCTCCGCTGATATATCCAGGGCGCGGCGTTTAAGTTCCACGTCTTCCATGTAACTGTCGGTGGCATAAAAGTCCCTGGTAATGCTGTGACAAGAAAGAAATGCCTTGGTGGGCATGAAATTATCCAGGGCGGATAAGGCAAGCGTCCGGGTAGAAGACATGGTAGTATAGCTGAGCATGCCGCCCAGGCTGAACACATTCCAGTTGGGATTGTGCATGTTCGAGAGCGTCAGCAGCAGAGAAATGGAGTAAACCAGAAAGTTCAGCGGATACTGTTTGGGGATGAAGCGTATCAAATGCGTAACAGTAGAGCTGTTGTCCAGAAAAATGGTATCCCTCTCCTGAATAAATCTGGCGGCGTAGGCGCATAAGTCGGATTTCTCGGTTCGGTTAGCCTTCTCGCGGGCAGTGTATGGAAAGTCTAGGCTTGTCAGGCTGGCATCCGGAAGGATGGCTCCGCCTCTTGTCTTGACAAGGCGGCCCTCCTGAGCCAGGCGGTTTAAATCACGGCGGATCGTCTCCCTGGAAATATTCAGGGCGGAAGATAGTTCCGCAGAACTGATGCGTCCCTTATCCGTCAGCAGACGCATGATGTTATTATAACGTTCTTCTGCATAAATCATTGAATCGTACCTCTCATAGAATTATAAATTCAAGTCATGCCAGGGATGTCGCAAATACTAGTACTATTATAGCATAACTGAGGGCCGCATATCTATAAAACGGCAGTTATTTTACAACATTAAAGGAGAGTAATCATGTTAAAAACCAATTTTGTACCAATGAAAGAAGCATTGAAAATAGCGGATGAAAGGGGCATCGCACTGGGCGCATTCGAATTCTGGTCTTTCGAAGTGGCCCGCGCTGTCGTGGAGGCTGCACAGGAACTGGACGTTCCGGTGATCCTTCAATGCGGCATGCTGGAGATTGGCCGGATGGGCGGAATGGAGGAGACGGTGCAGACCGCATATATGGCAAGCAAAGACGCAGAGGTACCGGTGGCGCTACATCTGGATCATGCCACTACGTTTGAAGACTGCAATCGTGCGATCAACGCTGGATTTTCTTCCGTCATGATTGATGCGTCGGCGTTGCCTTATGAGGAGAATGTCGTCCTCACCCGCAAGGTGGCAAGGCGTGCCCACCCATACGGAATCACGGTGGAAGGGGAACTGGGGCGGCTGGTAGGCGAAGAAGGGGATATCATCGTTAAGGGGCCGGAGGCGGCACAGACAGATCCCGAGGAAGCAAGAAGGTTCGTTTTAGAGACCCAGGTAGACGCGCTGGCAGTATCGATTGGGACTGCCCATGGACAATATACATTCGAACCAAAACTCAATATAGACAGGCTGCGTAATATTAAGAAGGCTGTAGACTGTCCGATCGTGCTTCACGGAGGCTCGGGTACGCCTATGGAACAAGTGCAGGAGGCGATCCGTCAGGGAATACGCAAGGTAAATATCTGCACGGACATCCAGGTTGCCATGGGCGAAGCCTATGTTAAGACCGTACAGTCGGAGGGATTCAAATATTCCTGCCAGAACCTGTGGGGGCCGGCAGAAGCGGCAGCAAAAGAGGTGATAAAAAGCAAGATCAGGTCCTTTGCGTTAATGGACTAAAGAAAAGAGGTGAGAAAGATGGTGTTGGAACAGAAGTACCAGGAGGCATATGAAGCGCTTGAGGAGACCGTGCGGCAACGGACGAGGAACGGGCGCTATACGGCGCTGGGATACACCAGTAATCTGGATCTGCTGTGTGACTTCAAAGTGGAGCGGCTAAACGAGCTTCTGGAGCGGTATATGCCAGACGGCGTGCTGTCCGAGATGAAGGTGTCGGACGAGATAGAGACGATGGAGGATCTTCTGGGGGCGGTAGTGTATTACTGTATCCGCGGAATCGGGGGCGAGGCAGATGTAAAGAATACGAAGCTGGTAGAGGAGAGTTTTCATTTTGACTATGGAATGGGAGGCACGGCAGTACAGGCTGCCATGGCTCTGGCCCAGCTTGGCTGCCCGTCGATCGTCCATCTGACGGACGATTCCAAAGAAGTCTGCCAGATCCTGAGATCCCCGTCTATCTATGCTGTTTCCCAGGATGGAAGGCTGGTACATACGGATGAGGTCATCCAGACGAATGAGCAGGAGATTCATTTTATCATTCAGTTCAAGAAAGGAGATAAGATCTGCCTGGGAGGCCAGGAGGCTGTCATTCCCTGCTCAAACAGGCTGATCATCACGAAGATTACCGTGAATGAGTTCGTCCCCTTCTCAAGGCCCTATTTTGAATGGATAGAGCGCAACGGGATGGACATAAGCAGCAATGTGCTGTCCAGCTTTAACGCGCTGTTAGATCCGCAAGTGCTAAAAGAGCATCTGGAATATGTAAAAGGCCATGTGGCGAAGTACAAAGAAGCGAATCCGGATGGAATCGTATTTTTTGAGGATGCGCATTACCATGACTATGCCGTCCGGAAACTATGCCTGGAAACCGTGTATTCCTGCGTGGACATCGTAAGCCTGAATGAAGAGGAACTGAAGTATACGTTGAAGGAGATGTATGACTTTGACGTGGACATCGAGGATATCATCTCCTGCGTGGAGGGCGCGAGATTCATCCGCGGGAAATTCGGCATCCAAAAAGGAGTCATCGTCCATACAAAGGATTATTCCATGTATGTAGGCGATCCTTTGAAGGCGGATATTGAGAGAGGACTCATCTATGGGAATCTGCTTGCCACAGCCAAAGCGCAGAACGGCTGGTATGGCACAAAGGAACAGATCCTGGAAGTGCTGGGCTTTGAACTAAGCCCAAAGGGCGTAGAGAACTATGAGAAGGTGAAAGCCAGCCCGTTTGCCGGGGAAGTAACGCTGGTACCATCCAAATATATTGACAAGCCGAAGTATACCATTGGGCTTGGAGATTCCTTTGTGGGCGGTGTGCAGATGTGCTTTTGAGTATGAAATAGAATTTTATTGTAAAATGTTAGAAAAAGAAATTTTATTTCATAAGAATGTTGACATGGACTATTTTGAGGTCTAGAATAGCAAGTATAAAAAATATTATTTTATGGAGGAAGAGAATTATGTTAATGAATATGAAGGAATTGTTGGCGGTAGCAAACGAGAATAATTTTGCAGTACCTGCATTTAATATCAGTGATTATTCTATGTTTAACGGTATCATGGAAGCGTCTGAGGAAAAGAATGCGCCGGTAATCATTGCGATTCACCCTGACGAGTTAAGCCATATTGGTACAGACATGGTAAAAGCGATCATTGAGAAAGCGCACAAGGCAACGGTTCCGGTTTGCATTCATCTGGATCACGGCGCTTCTTTCGAGCAGGTGATGACCGCCATCCAGGCAGGATTTACATCCGTTATGATCGATGGCTCCAGCCTTCCGTTCGAGGAGAACATCAAGGCATGCAAGAAAGTGGCAGAGGCGGCTCATGCGGTAAATGTATCGGTAGAAGGCGAGCTTGGAACGATCGGCTCTACGGATGCGGAAGCGGAAGCAGGCGCGAATGTGATCATCTATACGAACCCGGATGATGCCGTAAAGTTTGTGGAGGCATCCGGCGTTGATACGCTGGCGATCGCCATCGGAACATCCCATGGCATCTATCCAAAGGGAATGAAGCCGGAACTGAAGCTGGATCTGTTAAAAGAGATCAAGTCAAAAGTATCGATTCCGCTGGTACTTCACGGAGGCTCTAACAATCCGGATGCAGAGATCGGACAGTCCGTAACGCTGGGCGTGAATAAAATTAACATTTCAAGTGACATAAAAGTGGCATATTATGATAAAATGAGAGAAGTACTAGCTGACAAAGGCTTAAGAGAGCCTAATACGATCCAGCCGCCATGCATTGCAGCAATGAAAGAAGTTGCATTCCATAAGATTGAATTATTCCAGGCAGATGGAAAGGCAGCTCTGTACTAATACATATTATTTGAGGTGTCAAAGTTGAGTAAAAAGAACATTCTGGACAGAGAGGTGCTCGAAGTCATCAAAGAGCAGTATGATTATATCTTTTCGGCGGAAAGGAAAGTGGCGGACTTTGTATTGCAGAATCCGCAGAAAGCGGTGGATTCTAACGTATCCGAACTGGCGAAGCAAAGCGGGGTAAGCGATGCGACCGTAGTCAGGATGTGCCATCATATCGGCTATACCGGATATTATCAGTTCCGTATTTCCCTTGCGAGGGATCTGGGGAAGAAGCAGTATGGCAGTTCGGCGCTGGCTGAAAGCAGGGATGCCGTGGAGAAACTGTTCCAGGAGTATGCGCAGACGATGCTCGCCATCGGCTCAAGGATTGACGCGGATGTGATGTGGAACTGCGTGAATCTTCTGAAGACCTGCAAGGAGGCGCATATCATGGCCGTAGGAAATACATGCCCTCTGGCCCAGTATATGGGATTCAGGCTGGGAAGGCTGGGAATCAAGAGCACATATAATGTTGCCGCCGAATACTTCATGAATCATGTGAATCTGGCGGACCAGGATGACCTTCTGATAGCCATATCGCAGTCGGGAACATCTAGACAGGTCATCCAGGGGCTGGAACTGGGAAAAGAAAAAGGCCTTAAGAGCATAGCGATCACGGCATTTGCCCAGTCCCCGGTATCGAATCTTGCAGATTATGTGCTTCTATCAGCCGGCAAGGAAGAACCGTTCAGCTTCTATAAAGGGTATGCCCATATGAATGAGACCGCGGTGATCGACGCGCTTCTTAACTTTGTCACGAATGAGGAATTGATCAAGACTACGCAGGCAGACAAGCCAGAGATGATATTATCAGAATATAAGGTATAATCCGTACTCTGCTATTTGAGCATATATGGAGGAGGAAATATTACTATGAAACGCTCAAGAATTAATCAGGTTATAAAAGATATGGAGCAATTAATCAAGGAGCATGGGTTTGAGATGCCGCCTTTTGCGGCATGGACGGCAAAGGAGTGGCAGGACATTGGCCATGAATACGATGAGATCCGTGACAACAAGCTGGGATGGGATATTACGGACTTTGGCCTTGGCAAGTTCGATGAGGTCGGATTCTCACTGTTTACGATCCGTAACGGCAACCAGAAGATGCCGGAGAAATATAAGAAGACTTATGCGGAGAAACTTCTGATGCTCTATGAAGGACAGACGGCAGCGATGCATTTCCATGCCAGCAAGATGGAAGACATCATCAACAGAGGCGGCAATGATGTCTATATTACGGTGTACAACGGGACACCGGATGAGAGGATGCTGGATACGGATGTGACCGTATGCTCCGATGGAAAGACCAGCCAGGTCCCGGCGGGCACAAAAGTACTTCTGAAGCCCGGACAGAGCATTACCATTACGCCGTATATGTACCATGACTTTATCGTGCCAGAGACAGGCGGCCCGGTCCTTCTGGGCGAAGTGTCCATGTGCAACGACGATGATAATGATAATTTCTTCTATAATAAAGAAGTGGGACGCTTCCCGGCAATCGAGGAGGACGAAGCGCCATACCGCCTGCTGTGCAACGAATATCCGCAGGCGGAATAGTCAGGAGGCGGATACATGGAATATCAGCTGGATAACGGATGCCTCCGCTTGCTGGTGGCTTCCTGCGGCGCGCAGATACAGGCGATTGAAAAGGACGGTGCGCAGTACCTATGGGACGGCGATGAAGAATACTGGCCGGAGCGTGCGCCGCTTCTATTCCCCTTTGTGGGAAGATTCACGGAGGGCAAGTATCGGCTGGATGGGCAGGAGTTTGAGATGGATATCCATGGGTTCGCCCGGAAACTTCCATTTCAGGTAACGGAGCAGACAAAGGAAAAGATTGTTTTGGAACTGAGGGACAGCCAGGAGACGTATGCATCCTATCCTTATCATTTTGTATTGCAGGTATCTTATACGCTGCAGAAAAATAAGATCGAGATTAAGTACCAGGTACGGAACCTTTCAGATAAGATGATGTATTTTGGAATCGGAGGGCATCCGGGGTTTCGAGTTCCGCTGGAGAATGGACTGGATTTTGAAGATTACTACCTGGAATTCGCAAAAGAGTGCCGCCCGGACCGGGTGGGGCATACGAAGGCCTGCTTTTTAAGTGGCATGAATGAAGAATTTCCATTGGAAGATGAACGGATCCTGAGGCTGAGCCATGATCTGTTTGACGATGACGCGATCGTGCTTGCGCATATGGCAGACGAGGTCGCATTAAAGTCGGATAAGGGAAGCCGGCAGGTAAGGGTAGCCTATCCGGATCTGCCTTATCTCGGACTCTGGCATGTGCCCAATACAGACGCGCCGTATGTCTGTATCGAGCCATGGACGTCCCTTCCATCCAGGCAGGGAGTCGTGGAAGACTTCCAGTATAAAAGCGATCTTATAAGACTTTGGCCGGGAAAGTCTTATGTGAACTTTTGGAGCATTACAATAGAATAGCAGGCATAGAAAAGCGGACAGCTCTGGCTGTCCGCTTTTTTGCCTTTGCGGATAAAGCACATGACGTGGGCGATAAATATCTGGAGAGTTTCGCAGTTTTGCTAAAGGGGCTGCCCCAGGAGCACTGCCTTGTGTCCAGAAGGTCGGGCGACGAGTTCTGCATCTTTATCTGCGGCTTCAGTGATGTCAGGGATATACAGATGATGCTGAAAGAATTGTGGAGAAGACTCAGAGAAGAAGAGGCAGTGATCACGCAGGATGTGATCCGCAGGATCAGGGCTTCAGGCGGCGTGGCATATGCCCGGGGCCAAAGCCGGCTGCTGAAAGGACAAATGCCAAGAAACTTAAGGATGTCTTTGATCTTGTCTTTTCCCGGGGAATGAGATATAATAAGAAAAGCGAAACTTAATACATGCCGTGCAGGTGTCAAGGCATCTTGTCAAGGCAGAGGAATTGGAGGAGTTTTATATGTTAGTATCAGCAAAAGAGATGCTTGAAAAAGCAGTCGAAGGCCACTATGCAGTGGGACAGTTTAATATCAACAATCTGGAATGGACAAAGGCTATTCTTCTTACAGCAGAAGAGTGCAAGTCACCCGTTATCCTGGGCGTGTCCGAGGGCGCAGGCAAATATATGACAGGATTCAAGACGGTATCCGCTATGGTAGCTGCCATGATCGAAGAACTTGGAATTACGGTACCGGTTGCGACACATCTGGATCACGGCACATATGACGGATGCATGAAGTGCATAGAGGCAGGCTTTACTTCCATCATGTTCGATGGATCCAAATATCCGATTGAAGAGAATGTTGCAAAGACAAAAGAACTGATCGCCATCTGCAGAGAAAAAGGAATGTCAATCGAAGCAGAGGTTGGAGCGATCGGCGGAGAAGAGGACGGCGTTATCGGACAGGGAGAATGCGCGGATCCTCAGGAATGCAAGATGATTGCTGATCTGGGCGTTGATATGCTGGCAGCAGGAATCGGCAATATCCATGGAAAGTATCCTGAGAACTGGGCCGGATTAAGTTTTGAGACTCTGGACGCGATCCAGAAACTGACAGGAAAGATGCCATTGGTACTGCACGGAGGCACGGGAATCCCGGATGACATGATTAAGAAGGCGATTGATCTTGGAGTAGCAAAGATTAACGTTAATACAGATTGCCAGTTATCTTTTGCGGATGCTACACGCAAGTACATCGAGGCTGGAAAAGACCTTGAAGGAAAGGGCTATGACCCACGCAAGCTTCTTAAGCCAGGCGTAGATGCGATTATGCAGACTGTAAAGGAAAAGATGGAATTATTCGGTTCAGTTGGAAAAGCTTAATTGCTGAAGAATGAAATTTTTACTTGCCTTTTTCGGCTGATTGAGGTATACTGACAGGCGTAAAGAGAACAAAGGCGTTCCAACCAGAAGTTGGAGTGCCTTTTTCTAATTATTCTCCGGACTGGAATTTCCGGAGGGACGGATATTAATTCATACTAAGACAGATAAGACAGATAAGAAAGGAAACGTAAAGATATGAGTGAAGCATTAAATGTAGCTGACATTTTTGGCGAAGACGTTTTTAATGATACGGTTATGCAGGAACGGCTTCCCAAGAAAGTCTATAAGGATCTGAAAAGGACGATCGAAGAAGGCAAGGAACTAGACCTTGCGACAGCAGATGTAATTGCGCATGAGATGAAGGAATGGGCAATTGAAAAAGGAGCTACTCATTACACTCACTGGTTTCAGCCGCTAACCGGCGTAACAGCAGAAAAGCATGACTCATTCATCTCCGCGCCTCTGGAGAGCGGAAAAGTACTGATGAGCTTTTCGGGAAAAGAACTGATCAAAGGCGAGCCGGATGCATCTTCTTTCCCGTCAGGCGGCCTTCGCGCCACGTTCGAGGCAAGAGGATATACGGCATGGGATTGTACGTCGCCTGCATTTGTAAGGCACGATGCTGCCGGAGCCACGCTTTGCATTCCTACAGCATTCTGTTCCTATACAGGAGAAGCTTTAGACCAGAAGACGCCGCTTCTTCGTTCCATGGAAGCGATCAATGAACAGGCACTTCGGCTGATCCGTTTATTTGGGAATACGACATCCCTAAAAGTTACTCCATCTGTTGGACCGGAACAGGAATACTTCCTGGTTGACGCCAAGAAGTTCCAGGAGAGGAAAGACCTGATCTATACGGGACGCACGTTGTTCGGCGCCATGCCTCCAAAGGGACAGGAACTGGATGACCATTACTTCGGAACGATCCGCCAGAGGATTGCAGGATTCATGAAAGATGTCAACATGGAACTGTGGAAGGTGGGCGTGACGGCTAAGACGCAGCATAACGAAGTAGCGCCGGCCCAGCACGAACTTGCTCCAATCTATGCGAAGGCTAACGTGGCAGTCGACCACAACCATCTGGTTATGCAGACATTGAAGAGGGTAGCCTGCCAGCATGGCATGAAATGCCTGCTGCATGAGAAGCCGTTTGCTGGCGTGAATGGTTCCGGAAAGCATAATAACTGGTCTCTTATCACGGATGACGGGAAGAACCTGCTGGAGCCTGGAAAGACGCCTCATGAGAATATCCAGTTCCTGCTGGTTCTTACGTGTATCTTGAAAGCAGTGGATGAACATGCGGATCTTCTGCGGGAGTCTGCGGCTGATCCGGGCAATGATCACAGGCTGGGAGCAAATGAAGCGCCTCCGGCAATCATCTCTGTATTCCTTGGAGAGCAGTTGGAAGATGTGATCGAGCAGCTGGTCGTTACCGGAGAAGCCACACACAGCATTAAGGGCGGAAAACTGGAGACGGGCGTCAGAACGTTGCCGGATCTGGCAAAGGATGCCACAGACCGGAACAGGACGTCTCCATTTGCATTTACAGGCAATAAGTTCGAATTTCGTATGGTTGGCTCCCGTGACTCTGTGGCCGGACCAAACGTGGTGATCAACACGATCGTAGCAGAGGCGTTTAAAGAAGCCTGCGATGTGCTGGAAAGTTCGGATGACTTTGATATGGCTGTGCATGATCTGATCAAGAAATACGCGTATGAGCATCAGCGCATCATATTTAACGGAAACGGATATTCTGATGAATGGGTCGAAGAAGCAGGAAGAAGAGGCCTTCCGAATATTCGCTCCATGGTAGAGGCGATTCCGGCGCTTACCACGGAGAAGACTATAAAAATGTTTGAAGAATTCAAGGTATTTACCAGGGCTGAACTGGAATCCCGCGCAGAGATCAAGTTTGAGAATTATTCAAAGGCTATCAATATAGAAGCCCGCACGATGATTGATATGGCAAGCAAGCAGATTATCCCGGCAGTCATCAAATACACGAAGACGCTTGCGGATACGGTGATCAGCGTGAAGGAAGCCGGCGCGGACGCATCCGTGCAGGCGGATCTTCTTTCAGAAGTATCCTCGCTCTTGACTCGGACGAAGAAGGCTTTGGAAGCGCTTATTGTGGTGACGGATCAGGCTTCTTCCATGGAGGAAGGGGCAGACCAGGCAAGGTTCTATCATTCTGACGCAGTACCAGCCATGGAAGCGCTGCGTGCGCCGGTAGACGAACTGGAAATGATCGTAGACAAAGAAGCATGGCCGATGCCATCCTACGGCGACCTGATCTTCGAGGTATAACATCTTAATAAAGAGATTAGAAAAATTTAAGAACCTTGGACTTGGAATAGACATAGGGATGTGATATTCTAAGTGCAAGGTTTTTACTTATTAAGATATGGTACGGCTACGGCCGGGAATCCGTCTGATGCATATGTAGGAGGATGTTCATGACAAGAAGCGAGTTTTTAAATAAGTTAAAGGAGGCTTTGGCAAATGACCTGAGCGGTCCGGTAATACAGGAGAATGTTAACTATTATAGCGGCTATATCGCTGATGAGGTCAGGAAGGGAAGAAGCGAGGAAGAAGTCGTTGCGGAACTGGGAGATCCATGGGCAATTGCCCGCACGATCATAGAGTCTTTGGAGATACAGGGGAATACCCAGGAAGATTACGGATACGAGCCCAATAGGCAGAATTATGATCAGAGGCAGCAGAGCGGGACGGGACAAGTCCATATATTCGGTCTGGATACCTGGTGGAAGAAATTGCTTCTGGTTCTGGGAATTGTTGGCGTGTTTATGCTGGTTATCGCTGTAATTGGAGGCATATTCAGTCTTCTTGCGCCGATTCTTGTACCATTGATCCTTATGATTATCGTATTCAGGATCATTGGCAGCCGACGATGAGGCCGATAAAATAGAACAAAATAAAAAAGTAAAAGACCGATGGGGGAGCCATCGGTCTTTTGAGGGGAGTATAAATAATTAATAAGGGGTTGTAGAAAGTATCCTTTCTACATGATTTAGTATAATATAGAACGATTTGAAAAGCAAGTTAAAAATTAAAAAATTCTTAATATAATTAAGAACTCATTTTTGTGAAAATTGATACATAAAAAAAATTGTCAAGGACATAATAATCTCGTAACCAAAAAGATTAGGAGGAATTGACATGGCTAAAAATTATAATTCATCTAACAGTAACTCAAATGCATCTAACCAGAACGCATCTAACCAGAATGCATCTAGCCAGAATGTATCCAACAGGAACGCATCTAGCCAGAATGTATCCAACAGGAACGCATCTAACCAGAATGCATCCAACAGGAACGCATCTAACCAGAATGCATCCAACAAGAATGCATCTAACCAGAACAAGAATTCTAACAGTTCAAACTACAGCGACAACTACTAGTTAGAGATTAGATTGTAATTGGATTAGACTGAAGAAAAATGAATGTTGCAAGGCAGGCGATATACCGTCGGCCTTGCAATATTTCGTTTTAGGCAAAAGAAATCGCCTAATAGGACGAGAATCATTGACAAAATATGGGGAAAGAAAGTAAGATGGTAAGGTGAATATAAATTTCGTGTTGGGAGAGTTTATGAATAAAGTTGAATTGATTGCACCCTGCCACTTTGGCTTAGAAGCGGTGCTGAAAAGAGAAATTATAGATCTGGGATATGAGATTGCAGAAGTAGAAGACGGCAGAGTCACTTTCTATGGGGATGCGGATGCCGTCTGCCGTTCCAATATTTTCCTTCGCACGGCAGAGAGAATTCTGTGGAAGGTAGGAAGTTTTAAGGCCACGACCTTTGAAGAACTCTTTGAGAAGACCAGAAGTCTCCCATGGGAAGACTACATACCAAAGGACGGGAAGTTCTGGGTCACAAAGGCAGCCTCTGTAAAGAGCAAGTTGTTCAGCCCTTCTGACATACAGTCGATTATGAAAAAGGCAATGGTCAGGCGGATGCAGGAGCACTACCGGCTGGAGTGGTTTCCGGAAGACGGGGCTTCTTATCCGGTGCGCGTCTTCCTGATGAAGGATGTGGTGACCGTAGGGATTGATACGTCGGGCGTATCCTTGCATAAGAGGGGTTACCGGGAGATGTCAGGAAAAGCGCCGATTACAGAGACTTTGGCGGCAGCGCTCATCATGCTTACGCCCTGGAGGAAGGACCGGATTCTGGTAGATCCTTTCTGCGGGAGCGGCACGTTTCCCATTGAGGCAGCCATGATGGCAGCAAACATCGCCCCAGGCATGAACCGCTCTTTTACGGCCGAAGACTGGACCAATCTGATCCCGCGTAAGTTATGGTATGATTCGGTAAATGAAGCGAATGACATGATAGAGGACAATATCGATGTGGATATCCAAGGATATGACGCAGACGGCGCAGTGATCCGTATCGCAAGGCAGAACGCTCAGGAGGCGGGAGTGGGGCATCTGATCCACTTCCAGGAAAGGGATGTCAAGGACTTAAGCCATCCTAAGAAATATGGGTTTATCATAACGAACCCCCCATATGGCGAACGTCTGGAAGAGAAGGAAAACCTGCCCCAGCTTTACCAGACATTCGGGGAAAGTTTCAAGAGACTGGATTCCTGGTCAGCTTATATGATTACTTCCTATGAAGAGGCAGAGCGGTATTTTGGAAGGAAGGCGGACAAGAACCGCAAGATATATAATGGGATGCTGAAGACCTATTTCTACCAGTTCCTTGGCCCGAGGCCGCCGAGACGCTAAGAAGTTGATGGAGAAAGGAAGGCTTGATGATGAAGAAGATTATATTTGCCACTGGCAATGAACATAAGATGGCAGAAATCCGCATGATATTAGCAGACTTGGGGGCAGAGGTGCTTTCCCAGAGAGAGGCGGGGATACAAGCGGATGTAGTGGAAGACGGAAGCACATTTGAAGAAAACGCTATGATTAAGGCTACGGAGATAGCAAAGATTGCGACAGGAATGCCACAATACAAGGATGCGGTGATCTTGGCGGATGATTCCGGACTGGAAATCGACTATCTCAATAAGGAGCCGGGAATCTATTCCGCCAGATATATGGGGGAGGATACTTCCTATGATATAAAGAATCAGGCGCTGCTTGACCGCCTGAATGGCGTGCCGGATGAGAAGCGCACAGCAAGATTCGTATGCGCTATTGGAGCAGCATTTCCAGACGGAAGTACCCAGGTTGTAAGAGGGACTATGGAAGGGATCATTGGACATGAGATTGCGGGAGAGAACGGATTTGGCTATGATCCCATTTTCTTCCTCCCTGAGCATGGATGTACCAGCGCACAGCTTGCGCCGGAGAAAAAGAATGAGTTAAGCCATAGGGGCGAAGGGCTCAGGAAGATGCGGATAATCCTGGAGAAGAAGATGAAGCCGGAGAAATAAGAAGATTGCGGGGATGCTATATGAAGATATTGATAGTGAGTGATACGCACAAGTCGCATAAGAATCTGGATAAGGTGCTGGAGATAGTAAAGCCCATAGATATGCTGATACATCTTGGAGATGTGGAGGGAGAAGACGACTACATCCAGGCGCTGGCAGACTGTCCTGCGCATATAATAAGAGGCAATAATGATTTCTTCTGCGACCTTCCGGGCGAGGAAGAATTCTTTATAGAAGGCTTCCATGTGTTTATCACGCATGGACATTACTACTATGTATCTATGAGCGAAGAACGCCTCAAGGAAGAGGCCAGGGGAAGAGGGGCGGATATTGTCATGTATGGCCATACCCATAAGCCCTCAATCACCAGGGAGGATGACTTGATCACCTTGAATCCGGGAAGCCTGTCCTATCCGCGCCAGGAAGGGCGCAGACCCAGCTACATGCTGATGGAGACTGACCAGAGCGGGCACGCGGAATTCACGGTAAACTATCTTTAGAAAAAGAAGGAAAAAAATGAAAAAAGTTGTTGACAAGCTGGGTGCGTTCATATATAATAACTCTTGTGTCACGGAGAACCAGGGGTTAAAGTGACTGGACAATATAGCATCGGGGTGTGGCTCAGCTTGGCTAGAGCGCCTGGTTTGGGACCAGGAGGTCGCAGGTTCGAATCCTGTCACCCCGATATGTCATGCGGGTGTAGTTCAATGGTAGAACACTAGCCTTCCAAGCTAGATACGTGGGTTCGATTCCCATCACCCGCTTTCTTAAAGCCTTGAAAGTAGTTGTAACGGCGGCTTTAAGAGAGATAAGTTCTAAAGAGTTTGTCTTGTGAGTCTGTAGCTCAGCTGGATAGAGCAACGGCCTTCTAAGCCGTAGGTCGAGGG
>ERZ894236.268-NODE-268-length-72077-cov-94.0278_pt1 | contig 72077 bp, 76 predicted proteins | sample MGYA00380297_ERZ894236 | MGnify/ENA primary metagenome ERZ894236 (study PRJEB32331, sample SAMN06328420) | human gut metagenome | biome: human gut microbiome; feature: stool | host: Homo sapiens | collected 2014-08-04 ... | reverse complement strand
TTTTTCCCTGTATATGGATGATGTAAAGTATAATTATATTTATAATAATCAGAAGGAGGTCTGACAAATGGCATTAACAAAAGAGCAGAAAAATGAGCTGGAAGAAGTATTAAAACGTACCGGGGCTCACCGGGAGGCAGGAGCTATAAAAAAGGTCATACCGGAGGATTATAAAAAGAACAAGGAGCTGGTAGAGCAGAAAGAAATCATTCTTACGGTTCCTGAGGCAGCTGCGCCGGTGCGGTGCGTGATTACTACAGCCAGAGATAAAGCGAATCAATGTCCTGTACATATTAATATGCACGGCGGCGGATTTATCTTTCTTCAGGACGGGGATGATGATCTTTATTGTGCTCATGTAGCAGCAAGAATTCATGGAATCGTAGTAGATATTGATTATGCCAGTTCCAGAGAGTACCCATATCCAATGGCGTTTAATCAGAGTTATGGAGTAATTAAATGGGCATTTGATCAATGTGAAGCCTGGGGAGCTGATCCGGCTAAGGTGTCCATCGGAGGACACAGTGCAGGAGGATGCCTGGCAGCGGCCATTTCTTTAAAAGCGGCTGCAACAAAAGATTTTAAGCTGTGCCTCCAGGTGCTGGATTATGCAGCTATAGAAAATTATTCCGTATGTAAAGATTAAAACGGCAATGAGCGTTCCAAAGCATTTTCTGCCTACTATGCAGACGGAGATATTGAAGTATTAAAGGAGCCATATGCATCACCTGCTTTTGCCACAACAGATATAATGAAGGATCAGCCCAGAACGCTGATTGTCAATGCTCAGAACTGTCCGTTTTGTCAGATAAATGAAGAATACGGAAAACGCCTTGTTGAAACAGGAACTGAAGTAACTGTAAAACGATTTTTAAACAGCCGCCATGGATTTACCATTCGTATGGTGGATGAGTGGCAGGAGGCCCAGGAACTGATCATCAAAGAGATTTTGAGGGCATCAAGATAGAAAGGACGCATACAGATACCTATCTATATTGTAACAGGAGGGAATTATGGCTCTGAGAAGAGAAGAACTGGATCAGGTGATGAAGATTTTAGCGGATACCTCCATGCGTCCGGAAGGCGGAGTGGAATATCCGGAGGAGATCAAGGCTTTTGAGAAACTGGCTCATGTGGAGAAAATAACCAGGGAAGTAAAAGGAAAGGCTTTTACCGTATATCAGTGTATCCCCGAGAAGATGGATAAGGATGCTCCTTTGTTTGTGAATATTCACGGAGGCGGCTGGTATATCGGACATGAGGATAATGATCTGTATTTTAGCTGCTGGCTGGCGGAAAAGATCAGAGGAGCGGTGCTGTCTGTTGACTATACTACATCAGATAAGGAACCATGGGATGTTATGTTTGAGCAGTGCTATGACACGCTGAAATATGCATTTGAAAAGGCAGAAAGCCTGGGATGCAGCAAGGAGAAAATTTCTGTAGGAGGCTACAGCGCCGGCGGTCATCTGACAGCAGGACTGGCTTTAAAGGCAGCAGAAGCCGGATATCATCTGAAAAGTCAGATCATCTGTTATGCTCCGCTGGATATGATTGAAAAAGAGAAGCCTGATACCGATAACCCTATGGAAAAGAGGATGCATCTGCGAACCCATTGTTTCTTTGAACTTTTATTCAGAAGAGAGCAGGAGTATTTTGCCAATCCATTTGCCAATCCCAGTATTGCATCGGACGAAATGCTGAAAAAGCTGCCTCAGACTTTGGTAATCACTGCCGGAAAGTGCGGATTCCGCTTTGAAAATGAAACATATGCGTTCCGTGCAGCAGCACAGGGAGTACCGGTTTCCATAAAAAGGTTTACGGAAGCAAGACATGGGTTTATTCCTCATTTTGTAGATTACTGGGAAGAAGCGGCAGACCTTATGGTGAAATTCCTGACATAGAGGCAGGGATATGTATATTTAAAAACGAATTATCAGAATGGAAAGAGATTGAGATAAAGGAGAGTTTTATTATGGCGTTTCGTTGTACTCCGGCAATCCAGGATCCTGTGGCCGCTTTGGCTTACAGGCCCTGGATCCTGGCTGTTTAACCGTTTCAGGTAGCTCCCTGTACATGGTATGTGGCAGGGCAGACCTGGGCAGGATGTTATCTTATAGATACAGGGGACGGACTGCTCCTTATTGATACAGCCATTCCGGAAAGCTTGTATATGCTGGTGGATTCGATCTACAAGATCGGGTATAAGCCTGTGGACATTTAAGAAGATTCTCATCAGCCATGCCCATTTCGATCATATGGGAGGAACCCGGGCCATGAAAGAACTGACGGGGGCAGAGTTTATTGATGAGAGAGTGCGTCAAGTGAGGGCGATAATGTAAGCAATTTTGGAAAATGGTTTTTGGATAATATCGTTTTTTGCCGGATGGTGATTGGCAGTATGCATATCACCACGAAAAAAGTCTTAGGAATCGACTTGCTATTCACCAGCCTGTGGAGTAAAATTCCGTCTTTAACACTTAAAAAGCGCGAAATGGCCCAACCCCTTCTTATTACATTTCTATATAGAAAAAAAGCAGACTTCATGATAAAATAAGTGTATCTTATGGATGGGGGAATCGTTCGATATGATGCTTAGGCAGGTGCAATATTTTCATGCTGTTGTGCAGACAGGGAGCTTTACAGAGGCAGCAGAGGAATGTTTTATTTCACAGTCTGCAATTTCACAACAGATAAAAGCACTGGAAAATGATTTAGGCGTGAAACTTCTTGTCAGGGAGAACCGCAGTTTTCATCTGACAGAAGCCGGAGAGTATTTATATCAGAAAAGCGGGCAGTTATTAGAGGATTTTGAACGGATAAAAAAGGAAACCATTCAAATAGGATGCGGCAGTCAGAATACGTTAAGACTGGGATATTTAAAATCCTATTCGGGTAAGGAATTGTTACATGCAGTTTCAGAATATAATGACATTTTTCCGGATACGCAGGTACATATCCAAAACGGCAATCATGAGGCGCTCTATCATTTATTAAACAGTAATCAGCTTGATTTGGTATTAAATGACCAGCGGAGGGCATTTTCAGATAAATATGTGAATTTTAATCTGTTTGAAGCAAGTTATTTCATTATGATACATGAAAAGCACCCAATGAGCAGCAATCCCTTTTTTGAACCGCAAATGCTGAATGAAATCCCAATTTCTAATTGCGTCAAAAGAACAGCAGGAGGCGGAACAGGACTATTATCAAAATGCTTTGGGGTTAGGCAATTTGTATATTTTTGCTGAAAATCATGAGGAGGCAAGGCTGCTTGTTGCGGGGAACAGAGGTGTTATGATAGAGGAGGAATTTCAGGAGAGTCATTATCACATGGACTTTGCAAAAAAAATTCCACTGATGAGGTATGGAATACAGATGACAAAACCATATTGTTTGTTTTGGAAAGTGTACGGCGTATGCACAAGAGGTTTGGCTTGAGACAAAGGGGATCTTTTTTGATGAGTTGAAGGATACATTGATTTTGCTATCATAATCCGACAGGATGGAAAGCATATATTATGAATATGTATACGAACCCGGACTACAGGCGAAAAGGGATTGCATACCATACGTTGGAGCTTCTGATAGAAGAAGTGAAGAATAAAAGTGTAAAGCATATTTCATTAGAGGCAACGTATATGGGAAGACCTTTATATGAACGCTATGGTTTTGTGAGCATGAATGATGAGATGGAATTGCCGGAAGACTGTATGTAAAAGGAGAATACATGGCTATTATATTGGAAAAAGTGGAAGAATCTAAAAGGGCTGTTTTATACAGGCTCTTACAATATTCTTTATTTGAAGAAAGCCTCAGCGACCAGAATGATATGGACGAAGATGGATTATTTGAATATCCGTGGTTTGAAAATTATTTTACGGAAAAAGGGAGAGATGCTTTCTTCATAAAGGAGCAGGGAACAAGCAAGCTTCTGGGATTTGTCATGATCAATACCCATGTGCAGAAATGCGATTCCGGTCATAGTATAGCAGAATTTATGGTACTGCCTAAGTTCAGAAGAAATAAAATCGGGAAGAAAGCAGCCTTCACATGTTTTGACATATATACGGGAAATTGGGAGGTTTCCCCGTCCTATGGAAGTGAGCAGGCATATTTATTCTGGAAAAATGTAATTGATGAATATACGGAAAAGAGCAATCAATACGAAGATGGAATTTTTCTGTTTTCCAATTGTGACAGGGAGAGACAATAAAATGAAATTGGAAGATATCAAGGCATATTGCCTGAATAAATGGAAAGTCTATGAGGATTATCCTTTTGGAGATGTACCAACATGCATAATTTCTATTTCATCTGCCGTTAGAATCTGTTTCTGAACTTTTTTACTGAAACTATATAAAACGGTATCATAGGCATGGTCAATCATGTTAAGAAGCTCTTCGTCAGAGAAGTATTCCAGATAAATCGTATTCCAGTAAGGCTGCTGCACAGGCGGGCAGTGATATCCCCTTACCACTACATCCGGATACACCTGTCTATAAAATTGCCCGGCATCTGCTGTACACTTTAAAGTAATTTTGAAATCTTCTTGATTCGGATAAATCTGTGCAAAAACTTTCCCATTCAATTTATAACAAACAGGAAGAAAAATGGTACATATTCTGTGACCATTAAAAAGGGAGAATGAACAGCATTTCGGTTTAGGATACTCATAAACAACGTAGGCGGATAAAAGAATATGTGGCACAGCCAAATCAAAAGGCTGTGCTTTTCTGGTGGAAAAAAAGTAGGTTTTATGATACACTAGAAAACATCACATAGTGTAGGACAGCGAAAGAACTGGACTAGGATTAGTGAAATAGCAGATGGTATGCAGGGATGCTGAAGTGAAAAGATGAAAACAAGTACATTACTGAAAAGGTTTGCACCATATTACCGGAAATATTTGGGAATCATGGCAATGGATTTATTTTGTGCAGCGCTCACAAGCATTTGCGAGTTAGTGCTGCCATTGATTCTGCGCTATGTCACAAATATTGGAATGACCGATTTGTCTGCGCTGACGATACGCACGATTGTGACAATCGGTGCGCTTTATTTCCTGTTACGAATTATTGACGGCTTAGCCAGCTTTTATATGGCTTATACAGGCCATGTGATGGGCGCGGCTATTGAAACGGATATGCGGGAGGATGCATTTGCACACCTGCAGAAGTTGTCGGATAACTATTTTAACAATACAAAAGTGGGGCAGATCATGTCCCGCATTACCAGTGATCTATTTGACGTGACGGAATTTGCGCATCACTGTCCGGAGGAGTTTTTCATTGCATTTGTAAAGACAGTGGTATCTTTTGTGGTCCTTTCCCAGATTAATTTGCTTTTGACGGTAATCATCTTTGTGTTGATTCCGGTAATGGCCATATCTTGTTCTTACTTAAATATACAGGTTAAAAAGGCATTTAAGCATCAGAGAAATCACATTGGCGAGCTGAATGCCAGAATTGAGGACAGCCTGTTGGGGAATAAGGTAGTCCGGGCCTTTGCCAACGAAGATGTGGAGATTGGAAAGTTCAACCGCGATAATCAGGAATTTCTGAAAATAAAACGCCAGACATATAAGTATATGGCTGCATTTCAGAATACCATTCGTATGTTTGACGGACTCATGTATGTGGTGGTTATCGTGGCTGGCGGTATCTTCATGATAAAGAGACTGATTGCACCGGCAGATTTGGTGGCATATACATTATATGTGACAACCCTGCTGGCAACCATCCGCCGTATTATAGAATTTGCAGAGCAGTTCCAGAGAGGAATGACCGGAATTGAACGTTTTACAGAGCTGATGGATGCCAGTATTGATATTTTTGATGAAGAAGGGGCGGTGCCGCTTCAAAATGTAGAGGGAGAAATCACCTTTAAACATGTATCATTTGAGTATCCGGATAATCACACACCGGTGCTTTCCGACATTAACCTGACGATTAAACCGGGAGAAAAAGTGGCTTTGGTAGGTCCGTCAGGAGGAGGGAAAACAACGCTGTGTAATCTGATCCCACGTTTTTATGATCCTACGGAGGGTGAAATTCTTCTGGATGGCCAGAATATCAAAAAGGTAACACTCCAGAGCTTACGAAGTAATGTAGGAGTGGTTCAGCAGGATGTATATCTTTTTTCCGGCAGTGTCTACGAAAACATCGCATATGGGAAAACGGAAGCGACACGGGAAGAAGTCATCAGGGCGGCAAAAATGGCTGGCGCCCATGAATTTATTGAAGCTCTAAAAGATGGCTATGATACTTATGTGGGAGAACGGGGTGTGAAGCTTTCCGGTGGACAGAAGCAGCGAATCAGCATTGCCCGGGTACTGCTTCGTGCTCCAAAGCTGGTTATACTTGACGAGGCCACCGCCTCGTTGGATAATGAGAGCGAACATCTTGTGGCTGAATCGCTGGATAAGTTGGCGGAAGGCAGAACAACACTCACAATCGCCCACCGCCTGACCACCATCCAGGGTGCAGACCGCATACTTGTGCTGGCAGGCAATCAGATTGTGGAAGAGGGGAATCATGAACAGCTGCTGGAGAAGAAGGGAATGTATTACCAGTTATACACAACCGCAAACAGACTGAACCAGGGGATTGCATAAAGGAGAACATTTAATATGAAAATAGCTATTGTTGCGGACAGCAACAGCGGAGTAACGCAGGATGAGGCAAAGAAGCTGGGCATATATGTGCTTCCCATGCCTTTTATGATAGATGGACAGGTATTTTATGAGGGAATTGATTTAAGCCATGAAGAATTTTACAGAAGGATGGAGGAAGGCGCCGACATCACCACATCCCAGCCCTCGCCCAAAGACGTGATGGAGCAGTGGGACCAGCTTTTGGAGGACCATGATCAGGTGGTGTACATTCCCATGTCCAGCGGACTCAGCGGTTCCTGCCAGACAGCCTTTATGCTGGCGGAAGATTATGAGGGCCGCGTCCAGGTGGTGAACAACCAGAGGATTTCCGTTACCCAGAGACAGTCTGCCCTGGACGCCAGGGATTTGGCAGAGCTGGGATGGAGCGGTGAGCAGATAAAGGAAAAGCTGGAGGCAACCAGGTTTGACAGCTCCATTTATATTACGGTGGACACCCTTAAATATCTGAAAAAGGGAGGCAGGATTACCCCTGCCGCGGCAGCGCTGGGAACCTTGCTCAAGATAAAGCCGGTGCTCACCATCCAGGGAGAAAAGCTGGATGCATTTGCCAAGGCCAGGACCATGAAGCAGGCCAAGACCATCATGCTGACTGCCCTGGCCCATGACCTGGAGGAGCGCCTGGCAGACCGGAAGGCGGAACACACCTATTTGCAGATTGCCCATACATGCAGTGAGCAGGCAGCCCATGAGCTGGAAGAAACAGTAAGGGAATTATATCCCGGCGTCCCCGTGTTTGGGGCTCCCCTATCCCTTAGTATCGGATGCCATATCGGCCCTGGCGCCCTGGCAGTTGCCTGTACCAGGAAATTAAAGGAGCTGGAATAAGTGTCGGAAAAGAAATTTGTTAAGAAGCTGCGTACCTTTGGCATGAGCATGAAGGTACCTCTGGCCGCCATCATCATAGGCGCTGCTCTGATTCCGCTCTTTCTGGAGGCCGGCATCATGCTGGGAACATTCCGGCAGAGCCAGCTGGATGCCAGGTTCATAGAGATACAGAACCAGTGTGTCATACTCAGCAATAAGATGACCCGGTCCGGCTATATGACGGCCGAGAAAAAGAACAATGCCAGCCTGGACAGCCAGATGCAGACCCTGTCCGATGTATATAATGGAAGAATAGTAATAGTGGGAAGCAATTTCCGGGTGGTGACAGATACCTTTAATCTGGCCACGGGAAAGTATTATTTGTCAGAAGAAGTCATCAAGTGTTTCAAGGGTGAGAACAGCAGCCACTACAACAAGGATATGCAGTATTTTGCCCAGACCATTCCCGTGTATGACGCTGCGGACGGAAAAGCTGTGAGCGGAGTCATTGTGGTCACCGCATCCACGGAAAACATTCTGTCCCTGACAGACAAGGTCATGGGAAAATCCCATCTGTTTCTGGTGTGCATGGCGCTTGTGATCAGTGTATTGGGTGTGGTGGCAGCCCATCTGCTGCTGCGTCCTTTTAAGAAACTTCAGATGTCATTCGACAGGGTGGCACAGGGAGATTTGGACGCGGACATCACAGAGGAGACTTACAGGGAGACCAGGCTTTTGTCCCAGTCAGTCCAGAAGTCCCTGGGCAAGCTTAAGGCCGTGGACCAGTCACGCCAGGAGTTTGTCTCCAATGTGTCCCATGAACTGAAGACGCCCATCACCTCTATCCGTGTGCTGGCTGATTCACTTATGGGGATGGAAGACGTGCCGGTGGAGCTGTACCGGGAGTTTATGACGGATATTTCGGACGAGATTGACCGGGAGAACCAGATTATAGAGGACCTGCTGATGCTGGTCAAGATGGATAAGACAGCTGAAGACCAGATGAACATAGAGCAGGTAAATATCAACGGAGAACTGGAGTTGATTTTAAAACGTCTGCGTCCCATTGCCAAACGCGGAAATGTGGAACTGATTCTGGAGAGCATCCGGGAAGTGACAGCGGATGTGGATAAGGTAAAGATATCCCTGGCAATCACCAATCTGGTGGAAAATGCCATCAAATACAACCGGGATTCAGGCGTGGTCCGCGTGACCCTGGATGCGGACCACAAATATTTCTACATCAAGGTGGCGGATACCGGTATCGGGATACCGGAGGATGCGCTGGAACATATATTTGAACGGTTTTTCCGGGTGGATAAGGCGCGCTCCAGGGAAGTGGGCGGCACCGGGCTGGGACTGGCTATCGCGAAAAATGTCATTCAGATGCACCACGGTATCATAGATGTGGAGAGTACGGTGGGAGAGGGAACCACATTCAGTGTGAGGATACCTCTTAACTATGTACCGAGACAGGAGGCGAAGCCATGAGCAGATATACCTTGGGAAGACATACCGTGAGAAGATATACCGTGGGAAGATATACCGTGGGAAGATATGCGGTGGGAAGATATGCGGTGAGAAGGCTGATTCTGCCCCTGATGGCGGCCCTATTCCTGTTGTCAGGCTGCGGGGATGGTGAAAGCCCCTCATCAAACCCTGCCGAGGGCAGATATCTGATTTACTATCTGAATGCGTCCATCACCAAGCTGGTTCCCCAGGTATATGTGACAGAAACAAAGGATAAGGGGGAGCTGGTGAATGAACTGATGGACCAGTTCCTGAATGTACCAAAGGATTTGGACTGCCAGCCTGGCCTGACGGACCGGGTGACCTATCAGGGGAGCCGCCAGGAGGAACAGGTGCTGTATCTGTACTTCGACATGAATTACACAGCCATGAAGGCGGACCGGGAGATTCTCTGCCGGGCAGCCCTCACCAGAACCCTGACGCAGATTGAGGGAATTGACTATATCAATATTTACTGCGGGGACCAGCCTTTGATGGACCGGCAGGGAAATCCCGTGGGAATGTTGACATCCACTGATTTTATCATGAACACCAGCAATGTAAATGCCTACGAAAAGACGGAGCTTACCCTGTATTTTGCCGATGAGACAGGCAACCGCCTGGTGCCGGAGAAGCGGGAGGTGGTCCACAACATCAATACTTCCCTGGAACAGCTGATAGTAGAGCAGCTCATTGCCGGACCGGGGCAGGAGGGACATAATCCCACGCTTCCGTCAGACTGCAAGATACTGAGCCTGTCAGTGACGGATAATGTATGTTATATCAACTTTGATTCCGCCTTTGCCAATACAACTCTGGCAGTGAACGAGTATATACCCATTTATTCCATTGTTGATTCTCTTTCAGAGATGACAACAGTGACAAAGGTGCAGATCATGATAAACGGCTCTAAGGATGTGATGTTCCGGGACGTGGTGTCCCTGAATACCACCTTTGAGAGAAGCCAGAACTATATTGACGGGCAGAAAGAATAGACGAAAGGAAACATAACCGAATATGAAGAGACCGCTGGTTGTACTGGCAGCAGGTTACGTACTTGGAGAGGTGCTGGCCCTGCAGGTTAATACGGCGGTGGACATAGGGGTTCTGACGTGGCTGTGCGCGGCTGCGGCCGGAATCCTATGGCTTTTGGATACAGGTAGAGGTGTATTGCGCCTTTCTGCTCCAAAGGAGAAGATGCAGGGCAGGAGTAACCGAAAACATAGGGTGCTTCTGCTCTTTTTGGTATGTCTCCTGGCCGGCGCGTCTGTGGGGCTGGCCAGAGGACGGCAGGAAAAGGGGATACTGGACAGGGAGGAGTCTGCGGCCCGGACCATGGACGGCGCCCGGATACTGGTAAGAGGAGAAATAAAAAAGGCCGAACAAAAGGAAGATGCGATTACCCTTATCTTGGAGGACGTGACGGCTGAGGCGGGGAGGAGGACCGGGAAGTTCAGGAGGGTAGTGGTGTATGCAGAGAACGGAGCCAAAGGGAAGAATGGCTCTGGCTTCGGTGAAATGATGACAGCTGGTTTGGAAGTACAGGTGAGAGGGAAGCTGGCGCCGGTGGAGGGGCCGAGAAATCCCGGGGAATTTGATTTCAGGACCTATTACCGCACAAAGGGAACTGCATGCAGGATGTATGGAGAAAACCTGGCAGTGGTGGGCGGTGAGGAGATTCCTTATTATAAGGGAATAACGGAATTTCGGATGCGCTGCGCCGGTATCCTTGAGAAGATATGCGTGCCGGAGGACGTGGCAGTATTTAAAGCCGTGCTTCTTGGAGATACGTCTGATATGAATCCGGAGATGCGGGATATGTACCAGCGCAACGGAATATCCCATCTTCTGGCTGTCAGCGGACAGCATCTGGCTATTATCGGCGGAGGGATTTATCTGATGATTCGCCGGGCCGGATCCGGTTATGGCCGGGCCGGGATGATATCAGCTGTTCTTGTTATCAGTTATGGGATAATGACAGGGAGTTCCGGTTCCGCTATAAGGGCAGTTATCATGATATTGTGCCTGTGGCTGGCGGCGGTCAAAGGAAGAACCTACGACACCCTGTCGGCATTGGGAGCGGCAGCCTTAATTCTCCTGTACAGGCAGCCGTATCTGCTTTACCACAGCGGATTTGAACTGTCCTTTGGGGCAGTTCTGGCAATCAGCGGATTAGGGGGCTGGATGCAGTCCTTCATTGAATGGGAGCGGGCATGGGAAAAAACGCTTCTTATCAGTTTGTGCGTACAAATCATACTCACTCCCATTGTGTTGTATCACTATTTTCAGCATCCGCTTTACGGGATTTTTTTAAATCTTCTGGTTATACCCCTTGTTTCCATATTAATGTATTCCGGCATCCTCGGGATTGTACTGGGAAGCTTTTGGATTCAGGGAGGAGTTGCGGCAGTGGGAGCCGGACATTATATTTTAAGGTTCTATGAACTGCTGTGCAGATTTGTGGAAGGGCTGCCCGGATACAGTCTGGTGCTGGGGCGCCCGTCGCCGGGCCGGTTGGTCATGTATTTTGGCATATATGGGATGGGAACAGCTGTTGTGCTGTTTTGCATCAGAGGCCGGACCAGAGATGGTTTAAAAATTCATTCCCGCCATCTGGCAGAAAACGGTTTTCAAACACGCCCCAAGGCAGAAATCCCATCTGAAAGGGAAGAAAAGCCCGCGGCGGGAAGAAAGAGAGCATATGAAGTTTTGGTAACATTTGCGTCTGCCATCAGTTGGAAACCAATGATCTTAATGTGCTTTTTTGGCATTTATGCCCTTAGTTTTCTGGCATTGGTCCCGCGTCCCGTCAAAGGACTGGAGGTTGTCTGTCTGGATGTGGGACAGGGGGATGGTCTGCTGCTCAGGACAGGTGAGAAGGTGGTGCTTATAGACGGAGGCAGCAGCAGTCAGAAAAAACTGGGGAATATTGTTCTGGAGCCTTATTTAAAAAGCCGGGGAATATCATGGATTGATTACGCGGTGGTAAGCCATGGGGACAGCGACCATATAAACGGTCTTGTGTACCTGCTGGAGGAGTCAAAGGACATCAGGATAGGAACGCTGGTACTGCCTGTGATGGGAAAGGGGGAGGAGGTATATGAAAATCTGGCTGTACTGGCCCGGAGAGAAGGTGCAGATGTGGTTTATATGAAAACCACAGACTGGGTGGAAGCAGAGGATTTGACGCTTACCTGTCTGTATGCCGGTGAAGATTTTGGCGGAAAGGACCGAAACAGCCACTCCCTGGTTTTGTGCGGAGATTATAAGGGATTTCATATGTTGTTTACCGGGGATATGGGGGAAGGACAGGAGCGCAGTCTGGTCAGACTGGCAGAACAGGAGGGGGCCCTGCAGGATATACATTTGAATCATGCGCAGATATTGAAAACAGCCCATCACGGTTCCGGGACATCTTCATCGGAGGTGTTTCTGGACCGATTGAGGATTCAATTAGCCGTGGTTTCCTATGGAAAGGGAAATTCCTATGGACATCCGTCGCCGGAGACAATGGCCCGTTTAAAGGAGCAGGGGATTGTGATTCTGGAAACCGGAAAAAAGGGGGCCATAACACTTAAAACAGACGGCGCGTCGCTGAGGGTCCATGTATTCCTGGAGGAAAAATCTCGTCAGGATTAGCTGGATGAAATACGCCTCTGACAGCCATATTACTGGACATGCACCAATACGGCAGATATCCGGGATACTACAGGCGGTATCTTAAGGAGCGTAATATTATGCCGGCTGCAGTGTCGTAGAGACAAACGGGGCAATAGTATAAGCTGTCAGTAAGGAAGGGCAATGTTTAAAGACGCTCTAATATATAATTCAGCAGTGCAGTGCAGCCTTCCGTCACATCGGACCAGGTGGTGTCGAAGTCACCGGTGTACCATGGGTCGGCCACATCCCTACCAGAACCAGTGAGTTCCATAAGTTTAAAAATCTTGTGGTCAGGATCACCACCTGCAATGCGCTGCATGTTGCGAATATTCCAGCTGTCCATGCCAATCAGGTAATCAAATGAATTATAATCTGCCCTTGTCATCTGCTTTGCGCGGTGCCCTTCGCAGGGAATGCCGGCCTGCTTTAATTTGGCGCGGGTCCCGTGGTGTACAGGATTACCGATTTCTTCGGTGGACGTAGCAGCAGAATCTGCCTGAATTACCCCGGACAGGCCTCCTTCCTTTAGCAGGCTGCGGAAGTAGTAGAGGGCCATGGGGCTGCGGCAGATGTTGCCGTGACACACGAATAGTATTTTTATCATCTTGAATATATCCTTTCATAAGCCTACAAACCTTGATATTACTGGCTTTTTGGCACTTTTCTTCATTTTCGCTTTTTGCCCCAAACCTACGCATTTCTATGTAATTCTACGTAAATTCACGGGCAAGTGGTGTAGTAAGTGGTGTAGTAACTTGGTGTGTTTTCAACCTGATTTTCTCTGTTTTTCTGGTGCGTTGCTGACTTTAAAGTCTATGATTTTCGTCATCTGCTCCGCCGCCCGGTCAAAGCTGGAATGGGTGTAGACGTTCAAGGTAACACCCACATCAGAATGTCCCATGACATACTGCAAATTTTTTATGTCCATTCCGGCGTTTGCCATATTGGTACAGAACGTGTGGCGGAACACATGGGGTGTGATGTGCGGCAGCGGCTTATCCGGGTACAGCTTCCTGTACTTCTTCATAGCCCAGCGCATTTCATTCTCAATATGCAAGGCTACTTTTGGCTTATCGTCCTTATCCAGCAGAAGAAGTCCAAATCACTCTTTGTCAATCCGCAAAATTCACTGACCCGCATACCCGTTCCCAACAGCACGACAAATTCATCATAATACTTGGTATAAGTCTTGTCCTCACGGATAAAGTTCATCCAGATTTTCTGCTGCTCCTCTGTCATAGCAATCCGCTTCTGCGAATCGTTGGGTACAACGTCTACCAATTTGAAATCAAAGGGATTTCTGCGGATAATATCCTCATTGTATGCCATTTGAAAGGCTGGCTTGACAACGCCCCGAACACTCGTAATCGTGCTATATCCCTTGCCGTCATTGTGCAGCTTCATAATCCATTGCTGTGCGTCTGATACCTTAATATCCTTTATCTGCCGATAGCCGAAATCTTCTTTCTTAATCAGATTCAGCACAAAATTATAACCGACTTTGGTATTGTAGCGCACGCCCTGTTTCAAACTGATATACTGCTCCAAAAGGGCAATCACAGTAATTGCTCCGGCGGCATAGTCAATCCCCTCGTCAAGCTGCTTCTGAATTGCCTTTTCCTTTTCCCGCAGCTCTTTCAAATCAGAGGAATAAATGGTCTGCCGAGTCAAACTCCTTTCCGTAATGGAAAGAGCCTTGATATGACACATTCATTGTACCATATCAAGACTGCTTTTTACATCACAAAATTTCAGATAGAATACTCCTGCTCGATATACTGGTCGAATAAGCGACGCTTAATCAGCCGCTTATTCCCTACCCATAAAACATCCGACAATTCTTGTCATTGGTAAGGTCACGCAGTTTATTGATTCCAATTCCAGAATAAGCCGCTGCTTCTTCCAGACTTAAATTACTCTTTTCCCAAATAGGGACTTCTTTCATAGGCGGCTCTCCTTTCTGTTCAGCAGCATTTTTAGACGTTCCATTTTCGTCTGTGCGGTGGCTTTTCAGGGCATACTTCATCTGCGGGCATTTGCCGTTGTCATTTTCAAACGTCCAGCTCTGCATAGCCGGATTGGTAAAGCCCCGTCTTTTCAGCCGTTCCACTTCATCCTTGTGTCTGCGGCTGGCTTCTCTGGCTTCCCGTTCCTCGCGGGCTGCCCGCTGGCAGTCACATTTTGCCGGGTGGCGGTCACGCCCCAACCATGCGGCGGTTTCTTTCGGGAAATAGGCTTCTTTCGGCTTGCGGCACTTCCCGCAGCACAAAAGCCCGTCCTCGCCTGTGTAGTCCTCCGGCTCCGGCGTGGTCTGTGGTATATTCAAACTCATATCGTCAATTCCATTCGTCATAAGCTCTCGCCCTCCTTGAAAGAATAGTCCGGGATGCCCTTTTTTAAGGCTCCCTTTTTGTCATTATCAGCCCAGATACGCAAAGCGGCGGCATAATTGCTGTATGTTTTCCCGCTGGCGGCAAGGTAGCGGCTCATTTCCTCAATGAACCGTTCCAGCCTGTCCGGGTATTCCGCTTGAAGCTCTGCATATTCCGTTTCTGACAGGAAAATATTTTTATATCTGCCAAAGGCTGCGGGCGGCTCCCCACTCGCTCCCATTGTTTGGCTCTCTGTAAGGTTGTTTATATTAGTTTTGTTAGGGGACAGTTTTCCGACCAGCAGTATCAAAGAGCGGTTACAGCAGACAAAAGCAGCGAAAAACGCCCCGAACCATGACACTGTACAGCGCATGGTAGATATAGCCGCAAAGAGAGCCGAGGGGAAAGGACGGGACTATGAGAAATGGGCGACGATGCACAACTTAAAGCAAATGGCGGCTACCCTTGCCGCCTACCAGCAGTACGGCTTTTCTTCTCCGGACGAGCTGGACGCTGCCCTTACCGCCGCCCATTTGGATATGCAGGAAAGCCTTGCCGGACTGAATAACTGGAAGCCACTATCCGGGACAAAAAGGAATTGCAGCGCAATCTTCTAATAGGCACGAAGCCCGCCCGTGACGGGCTGAAAGCTCAAAAATCGGAGAAAGCCCGCAGAGCCTACCGGGAGCAGCACCAGAGCGACTTTATCCTTGCGGAATCCGCTGCTCGCTATTTCCGGGAACACAGCATTTCCAAGCTGCCAGCCAGTAAAGCCCTACAACGGGAGATTGAGCAGCTTACCGTCCAGAAGAACTTCATTTTCCCTTTTCGCTGGGTAATACAGGGATTACTGATTTCCTGCTTGGTGTGCCGTTTTCGGGCGGCGGTTATTCGATTGTCCGGTGTCGGCTATACTTCAAAGCGAAACTTAAATAATGCTTTCAGAAGTGATTCCGTGATGTAGTCCTCTATGTCCTTGTCTGCCTGTCCGTTCACAAGGGCGGCGTACTGTATACGGCGGCTGTAATACTGCAAGACCGTGTTAACTGCTTCCGGCTTGCCTCTGGTAGCCTGTACGATTGTGTCATAGGGGAGAAGCCTGTTATTCCTCATGTGCTAGTCCCTCCATTTCCTCGAAAAGCTGCTGTATGGATTTGCGGATATGGTAGCCCGCTGTACTGCGGCTGCGTCCGTACCGTCTACCAATTTCATGCTGTGGAATACGCTTGAAAAAGGACAGGTAAAGCATTTAACGCGAAATAAGATAGGCTTTGAAAAGCAGGTCTTGAAACCCGTCTGTTTTATTTCCATTGTCTTGAACTCTTTTTGGATAATTCCAGGTAGAACACGGGACGGCAGCGCCACGGAACAAAAGGCTCCATTGAAAAAGAGCATTTATAGTCTCTACCAGTTATTCACAATTATGAAAGCGGCTAACTACCGGTATCTGGAATTCATCTCGTCGTTTGAAGACCACAGTAAATGCTCATGTGCGATAAAGTAACACACAAGAATTGATAGACAGCAGCCCACTATTCCAAGTTATATTTTTTATTAGGGCATTTAATTTTGCGAAAATCGTGCGATAAATATAATAAAGCGGATAAAACTCTTTGTTAGACAAACAGAACAAAATTTGTGTTTTTGCAACGATGAAATTTTGGGGGAAATATTATATTTTTGCCAAAAGTGCCGATTATATACTATAAAGGACATTATAGTTTGGTAAGTTTCTGACAATGGCGAATGGAAAAGAGGTGATTGCCTATGAGTTTATTGTACTATCCTTGTTAATATGGTAGCAAATATTCAAACAACAATATTAAATCACACTGAAAGGAGTTACAATTATGAAAAAGCGTATAACATCCCTTTGTCTAATAGTACTGATGCTGTGTGCCATGTGTGGTACATCTGTAGCTGCTGCTGAACTTCCTGCTGAAAATATGATTAGCCCGATGTATCTCTATAATGATTACTTCACTGGCGGAACTGGGACGATGAATAGCATGGCTGGCTCTCAGTCCAAAATCTTCAATGCTTCCTCTGGAAGCATCTCAACCAATGCTCGTGTAACAAATGTGGAATTAAATGTTACTGTGAGTAGGGGGAGCATCCCATTTTATATCGTTGTTGAATCCCCGAATGGTTATCAGGCAGAACGATATATAAGCACCAGTGGTAAGGTTGAATTTGATGAGTTTAACGATTTTTACCCGAAAGGCACTTGGAAAATTTATATCTATAATCGTGGTTCTGCATTCACAGATGTTTCTACAGCAACAGCTAGTATAACTGTAAACTATGGCTATGACAGCTATTCTTAAAACAGGGTTTATTGTTATTTGGAGGTGTTCTTATGACGATTACAGGAATGACACGATTTGTGCAACAAAATTATAAGGTTCAAAATTCGCACTTAACCCCTAAACTTCCAAATGGCTCCTTGCCACCAAAGGGTCATGTTAACCCATATTGTCCGGAGGGAATGGATATTACAGGTCGAACAGATTTCCGCCGCATTGTCCCTGTTGACGAGGGCGTTGCAAATAAGATAAAGTCTTTGGTGTTTGAGAGCATGGAAAAGAACGGTGGCATGAGTGATGGAGAGATTGAAAGCGAAATCATAAAGAATTATGTTATGTCATTGCCGCCCGAAGAACGAGCTGCCGCTGGGTGGACATTAAATCAGATTAGTCTGCAAGAGGCTGACCGATTGGGAGAATATGTACATCAGCGAGACCCCTCATGGAATTGGGGAAAGCCAGTCAAGCCCGGTATCTTGGATGACTACAAATCAGGCATGAATATACTAATATGATGTAGTTGGAATAGTAATATTGCAACTTTCCATTTGTATGGACGGAACAGCAGACCCCCACGCCGGGAACGCTGGAATACCGCCGGACGGGAAGCACACGCCGCTACCACCCCGGCTATGAGTGCAAATGGGCGACCAACACCGTGGCGCATATCCTTGAAAACCGGGAATACACGGGCTGCCTTGTGAACTTCAAGACCGAGAAAGTGTCCTACAAGGTAAAGCAGAGCAAGGAGAACCCCGCCGAAAAGCAGGTAATCTTTGAGAACCACCACGAGCCTATCATAGACCGTGACACATGGGAACGGGTGCAGGAGCTACGCAAGCAGCGCAAACGCCCCAACCGCTATGATGAAGTGGGCTTGTTCTCCGGCATACTCTTTTGTGCGGATTGCGGAAGCGTCATGTACCAGCAGAGGTATCAGACGGACAAGCGGCGGCAGGACTGCTACATATGCGGCAGCTACAAGAAGCGCACCCGTGACTGTACGGCGCACTTCATCCGCACCGACCTTTTGACCGAGGGAGTGACCGAGAGCCTGCGGCAGGTCACCAGCTACGCCGCCAAGCATGAAGCACGGTTTATGAAGCTCTTGACCGAGCAGACCGAGGACGGGAGCAAACGCCGGAACGCCGCTAAGAAGAAAGAACTGGAAGCGGCAGAAAAACGGATTGCGGAACTCTCCGCTATCTTCAAGCGGCTGTATGAGGACAGCGTGACCGGGCGCATATCGGACGAGCGTTTCACGGAATTGTCAGTGTAGTAGTGGTGTAGTAAGCGCCTTTCTCTACCATGAAACCATTGATTTTACAGGCTTTTTCGGGACTTTTCAAGATGTCCTTTTCAGTTTTAAGTTTTCTTCTCCCATAGTTTCCTTTTGCCTCCCGTTTTTTGGCATGAACAAAATTCCTTACATATATATGTTCCATGACTTCAGTCTACTATAAATCCAGGAGATGAACAAGGAAACTTTGTACCTTAAGCAGCACTTTTCAAACATGCTCTAGTGACAAATCACCTGGCCCTGTGTTATACTGAAACTGGAAAACATCAGCCAATTGACGGGATATGGAAGGACGACCTTTACATGCAGACATTAAACCAGGATATAAAAGACCGCACATTTAAGCCTGTATACCTTCTGTTCGGTGAAGAGGCCTTCTTAAAGAAAAGTTATAAGAGCCGTCTGAGAGAAGCCCTTACAGGCGGGGATACCATGAATTATAATTATTTCGAAGGCAAAGGGATGAATGTGAACGAAATCATCGGCCTTGCGGACACCATGCCTTTTTTTGCGGAGAAGCGCCTTGTACTTATGGAGGACAGCGGATTCTTTAAAGGCGGGCCAGGAGCGGACGAGCTGACTGAGTACATGGGAGGAATCCCCGAATCCACCTGTCTTGTATTTGTGGAATCGGAAGTGGACAAGAGGAGCAGACTATATAAGGCAGTGAAGAAATACGGCTATGCTGCGGAACTGGGCCATCAGGAACCGGCCCAGCTTGCCAGATGGGCGGCAGGCATCCTGTCTAAAAACGGTAAGAAGATTACCGGCCGCACCATGGAATTCTTCCTGAGTAAGGCGGGGGATGACATGGAGAACATCAGCTCGGAGCTGGAAAAGCTTATAAGCTATACTCTTGGCCGGGAGGTAATCACGGATGAGGACGTGGAGGCTATCTGTACCACCCAGGTAACCAATAAGATATTTGACATGATAACAGCCATATCGGCACGGCAGACCCGCAAGGCCATGGATCTCTATGAGGATCTTCTGACGCTGAAGGAACCGCCCATGCGCATCCTTTTTCTGATAGCAAGGCAGTTCAATCAAATCCTTCAGGTCAAGGACCTGATGGGAAAGGGGTTGGATAAAAGCATCATAGCGTCCAGGCTCAAGCTTCAGCCCTTTGTGGTGGGAAAAATCATGCTGCAGGCCAAGACATTTACCAAGGAACAGATCCTGTCCTATGTGAATCTCTGTGTGGATGCCGAGGAAGGCGTTAAGACCGGTAAGCTGCAGGACCGGCTGGCGGTGGAACTGCTCATAGCAAACAAATATGAATAAAAATAAGAGGAATGAAGGCGATGGATATGATGGAGACAATTGAACTGGAAGATTTAAGGGCTCAGGCCAGGCAGGTGCTGGAGGAGCTTATGGAGGTGGCCCGCCTGAAGCCGGGACAGATTCTGGTGGTAGGCTGTTCGTCCAGCGAGATAGACAGCTTTAAGATTGGGTCCCACTCAAGCGCGGAGATAGGGATGGCTGTGTATACGGCTCTTTACCAGGCACTAAAGCCAAAGGGAATCTATCTGGCTGCCCAGTGCTGCGAACATTTAAACCGTGCCCTGATTCTGGAGGCAGAGGCAGCTCAGGCTTACGGCTATGAACCGGTGAATGTGGTTCCCCAGCTAAAGGCCGGAGGTTCTTTTGCCACGGCTGCGTATGCTACCCTGGAACATCCCGTGGCAGTGGAGCACATCAAGGCCCATGCGGGAATTGATATAGGCGATACCCTCATTGGCATGCACATGAAGGACGTGGCAGTCCCTGTGCGGATTAAGACAAAAGAGATAGGAAGCGCCCATGTGGTATGCGCCAGGACCAGACCTAAGTTTATCGGCGGTATCAGGGCCCGCTACGACGAGGAGAATATGTAAGGACCGCAGCCGGTTACTATCATAGAAATTAAAATGGTCCCGGACTCTCCAGAGAGGAGGCCAAGGCCGGCATCCTGGCAGTGGACAAGAGGCGCAAGGCATACCATGTATGTAAAGCCGGTACCCGGAAGAAAAATGAAAAATCCCAGGCAGAAAAAGCAGGCAACCGCTTATCTGTCTGGGATTTTCCCTTTTAAAGCCTTATTCTCCGCCAGGGCCGTCACGGCGCGGCCTGAAAGACTCAGGCAGGGGCTCTGCATAAGCGCCCTTGTCCTTCTTCACATGGTCCGTATCGTTGGAACAGTCCCTGTTTTCCGCTGTATCCTGATTCTTGGTATGATTCATGATTCTGCCTCCTTTGGATGCTGTTAACTTCCCTCTTTCACGATTTCATCCAGAACCTTAATCAGGTCCTGCAATGTTTCCAGGTGCACATTGCGTTCCAGGATGCAGTTTTTCAGGTCAACGGAAAGGGTTTCGAATTTGTCCCGAATTTTCGGGGAAACGTAGGATGCCATATCTATCACCTCGATGATAGTATGGGCCGGAATCGTCATTTTATGCATCATATGAAATGGGGATTCAGAATAAACATTCAGAGAAAAAAACCTCCCGGTGGGTTGGTCCGGAAGGAAGAGTGTCTGAAATTCCTTAACAATGAATATCTCTATAAATTAAGCGATGGAATTAACAGCCTTGGATAAGCGGGATACCTTGCGGGAAGCATTATTCTTGTGATATACTCCCTTGGTAGCAGCCTTGTCAATCTCAGTGGTAGCAGCCAGCAGTGCAGCCTGGGCAGCAGCCTTGTCCCCAGCAGCAACAGCAGCGTCAACCTTCTTGATTGCAGTTTTAACCTTGGATCTGATCGCCTTGTTTCTTGCAGCCTTAGTCTCGTTTACTAAGATTCTCTTCTTTGCAGATTTAATGTTAGCCAATGAAATACACCTCCGTTCTTCATATTATAATCTTTGTGTTTTCCATCAAAGCCTGGACACGGACAGTTCAATGTAAACATACTATTGTATTCTAGCTAATCTGACCCGGAATGTCAAGTCATATTTGGCGAATTTTTGAATATTTCCGGCCATAATCGCAGAAACTGATGGAAGAATGATATGTGAGGTGGATGAATATGGAGGACAATGAAGCTGTAAACGCTGTCAATGAGGCCACGTCCGGTACCTTCCAGGTAAGGACGGACCTGGCGCTGGAACAGCGTGAGAGTTCCATGGGAGAAGGCGGAGACGTATCCGGAGTCCGGCTCAAGGAATGGCATCACCAAAAGAGCGGCCTTAAACTGACAGAGGTAAAGATACTGAATGAACAGGGAGCCAAGTCAATGGGAAAGCCCAGAGGGACCTACCTGACCCTGGAGGCAGACCGGCTGTCCAAGGCGGACGAGGATTACCACAGTGAGATATCGGAAGAACTGGCCCGCCAGATACGCAGGCTTATGGCAGAGATGATTGGGTACAGGGAGGAGGATTTGCCCTCGGTCCTGGTGGTAGGACTGGGAAATGACTCCGTCACCCCGGATTCCCTGGGCCCCAGGGTGCTGGATAACCTGCAGGTAACAAGGCATCTGGACGGACAGTATGGAAACACCTTCCTGAAGGACAGGAAGCTTCCCGCCATCAGCGGCATAGCGCCCGGAGTCATGGCACAGACCGGCATGGAGACGGCAGAGATTTTAAAGGGAATCATACATGAAACCCATCCTGACCTGATTATTGCCATTGACGCCCTGGCGGCCAGGAGCGTGCGGCGTCTGGGGACAACTATCCAGCTTACGGATACGGGAATCCATCCGGGCTCCGGGGTTGGAAATCACCGCCACAGCCTGACGAAGGAAAGCCTGGGAGTGCCGGTGATGGCCATTGGGGTCCCCACTGTAGTGGGGGCGGCAGCCATTGTCCATGATACCGTCTCCGCCCTTGTGGGAGTGCTGGCGGAAAATGAGAGCACCAGGGGAACCGGGAACTGGATCGAGGAAATGGACCCGGACGGGCAGTATCAGCTCATACGGGAGCTGTTGGAGCCGGAATTCGGTCCTCTTTACGTCACTCCTCCGGATATTGACCAGTCCGTGAAGCAGTTAAGCTTCACCATATCCGAGGGCATCCATCAGGCTGTTTTTCCGTAAGGTTACGAAACAAGCAATATCCTTTGCGTTCCTGCATATCATAATAATAGTATGATGACAGGTGAATGAATTGATGAGAATAAGACGTGGAGGCGTGGACCGGCTCGTGCGCCGGTTTCTGGCCGGCACGGTCCTTATACTGCTTATGCTCCTGTGGGGCCGGTTTATCAGCCGGGCCGCGGGAAGCATAACAAAGAATGATTGCAGAGATATGATATGCGCAGGTGGACAATGGCTGGTGGAAGCCATATGGAACCAGGCCCATCCGGCAAATATTGCCGTGGTGTCAGGCCCATGGCCGGATGACTGGGGAGGCAATGCAGGCGTCAATGACCCGGATCCTGCTTACCGCAAATACAATGCGGTAAAAACATTTTATGAAGAACACCAGTATCTTGCCTGGTATGGCAATGAAGAATCCGGCCAGCAGACTCCGGAGGAACCAGGAATCCTGGCCTCAGGAGAAGCAGGCGCTGGAGCTGTCGCAGGAGGAACTGCCCAGGACAGGGGAAATATCCAGGGCGGGGGAAATGTCCAGGGCGGGGGAACTGCCGGTGCGGGCGCTGCCGGAGCAGACAGTACCCAGGGCCAGGACCTGGCAGCCGGAGCGGGAAGTATGGGAACATCCGGATTACAGGGGGCAAACCAGTCCCTGGAGACCATAACGGGTACACTGGAGCGCCCCATTACCGGCAATACATATGTATTGGAACAGCTGATGGATTACGATTTCCTCATAAAACATTTTTACAGTGTCCATACCTCCACCACGGCGGGCCGTGACCTGATGAATGCCAAGGACCTGCTGAGCCGTGACATGACCATGAAGGGGGATGACTCCAAGCCACAGATACTTATTTACCACACCCATTCCCAGGAGGCCTATAAGGATTCTGGCCCGGGACAGACCGTGGTAGGCGTGGGGGACTACCTGACCCGGCTTCTGGAGGCCAAGGGTTACAATGTATACCACGACAAATCGGTTTATGACTTGAAAAACGGCCAGCTGGACCGGAGCAAGGCCTATAATTACGCTCTGGAAGGAATTACGAACATACTGCAGCAGAATCCCTCCATCGAGGTGGTGCTGGATATCCACAGGGACGGGGTGGGGGAAAACCTGCATCTGGTCACCCAGGTGGATGGCAGGGACACGGCGCAGATTATGTTTTTCAACGGACTGAGCCAGACGCCGGAGGGTCCTATTGAGTACCTGCAGAATCCATACCGGGAGGATAACCTGGCATTCAGCCTCCAGATGCAGCTGGGAGCCGCCGCCTATTATCCCGGCTTTACCCGCAAGATATACCTTAAGGGCCTTCGGTACAATGAACACCTGCGTCCCAAGTCCAGCCTGATCGAGGTGGGAGCCCAGACAAACACGTATGAGGAGGCTTTAAACGCCATGGAGCCCCTGTCAGAACTTCTGGATATGGTGTTGCAAGGAAATAGAAAAGATAGTATAATTCAGTAAGCGAACGGAAGCGTTTTCCATATGGATGCACGCAAGCTTCCGGTGAAGAAATACCACAGAAAGAGGATAAAGCATGCCAACAGTTGACCAGAGTAAAATTCGCAATTTTTGCATCATAGCACACATTGACCACGGCAAGTCCACCCTGGCTGACCGTATTATTGAGAAAACAGGGCTTCTCACCAGCCGTGAGATGCAGGAGCAGGTACTGGATAATATGGACCTGGAGCGGGAGAGGGGAATCACCATCAAGTCCCAGGCAGTCCGTACCGTATATAAGGCCCAGGATGGAAATGAGTACATTTTCAATCTGATAGACACCCCGGGACACGTGGATTTTAACTACGAGGTATCCCGAAGCCTGGCTGCCTGCGACGGCGCCATACTGGTGGTGGATGCCTCCCAGGGAATCGAGGCCCAGACCCTGGCCAACGTATACCTGGCCCTGGACCATGACCTGGATGTGTTTCCGGTTATCAATAAAATCGACCTTCCCAGCGCGGAGCCGGAGCGGGTGGCAGCGGAAATCGAGGATGTCATCGGCCTGGATGCCAGCGACGCCCCCCACATTTCAGCAAAGACTGGCGTAAATATAGAAGAAGTGCTGGAAGCCATAGTCCACAAGATACCAGCCCCAAAAGGTGACCCCGAGGCCCCTTTAAAGGCCCTTATCTTTGACTCCACCTACGATTCCTACAAGGGAGTCATCATATTCTGCCGCATCATGGAGGGAACCGTGAGAAGGGGAACCCCCATCCGCATGATGGCCACCGGCTCCGAGGAGGATGTAGTGGAGGTGGGTTATTTCGGCGCAGGCCAGTTCATTCCCTGTGAAGAGCTGAGCGCCGGCATGGTAGGCTATATCACTGCCAGTATCAAGAATGTACGGGATACACGCGTGGGCGATACGGTGACGTCCAGGGACAACCCCTGCGCCTCACCCCTTCCAGGTTACAAGAAGGTCACGCCCATGGTATACTGCGGCCTCTATCCGGCGGACGGAGCCAAGTACAATGACTTAAGGGATGCGCTGGAAAAGCTTCAGCTCAACGACGCCTCCCTGTTCTACGAGCCGGAGACATCCATTGCCCTGGGCTTTGGATTCCGCTGCGGTTTCCTGGGGCTTCTGCACCTGGAAATCATAGAAGAGCGTCTGGAGCGCGAGTACAACCTGGACCTGGTGACAACGGCCCCGGGCGTTGTATACAGGGTGCACAAAACCAGGGGCGAGATGATGGAGCTGACTAATCCGTCCAACCTTCCTGATCCTACGGAAATCGAGTACATGGAGGAGCCAATCGTCAGTGCGGAAATTATGGTGACCACGGAATTTGTAGGTTCAATTATGACGCTCTGCCAGGAGCGCAGGGGCAATTACCTGGGCATGGAATACATCGAGACCACCCGCGCCCTTCTGAAATACGAGCTGCCCTTAAATGAAATCATCTATGATTTCTTCGATGCCCTTAAGTCCCGTTCCAGGGGATACGCTTCCTTTGACTACGAGCTCAAGGGATATGAGCGTTCCAGCCTGGTGAAGCTGGATATCCTGGTGAACCGTGAGGAGGTGGACGCCCTTTCCTTCATCGTACATGCGGATTCCGCCTATGAACGGGGCAGAAAGATGTGCGAGAAGCTGAAGGATGAGATTCCCAGACATCTGTTTGAGATACCGATCCAGGCAGCCATCGGAGGCAAGATTATTGCCAGGGAGACAGTGAAGGCTGTCCGCAAGGACGTGCTGGCCAAGTGCTACGGCGGCGATATCAGCCGAAAGAGAAAGCTGCTGGAGAAGCAGAAGGAAGGCAAAAAGCGCATGCGCCAGATTGGAAATGTAGAGATTCCGCAGAAGGCATTCATGAGTGTGCTGAAGCTGGATGACGAATAAATAGGTGGGATAAATCATAACATGGCAAGCTTACAGAGGAAGCCCTTGGAGCTGTATGTCCATGTGCCCTTTTGCGCCAGGAAATGTCTTTACTGCGATTTCCTGTCCTTCAGGGCGCTGGCGTCTGTCCATGAGGCTTATACCGAACAACTAATCAGGGAAATAGAAGTCCAGGGTGCCTGCTGCCGTGAATACCAGGTCAAGACCGTGTTCATAGGAGGAGGCACTCCTTCTGTTATGGAACCATGTCTTATCAGGGACATCATGCAGGCTCTGAACAGGAATTTTGACATAGCGGGAGATGCCGAGATTACCATTGAGGTCAATCCCGGCACGCTGCTTCAGAACAAGCTTCACATCTACCGTGCGGCAGGAATCAACCGGCTGAGCATTGGCCTTCAGTCCGCGGACAACCAGGAACTTAAGGACCTGGGGAGAATCCATACCTTTGAGGAATTCCTGAAGAGCTACCAGTGCGCCCGCATGGCCGGGTTCACCAACGTGAATGTGGACCTGATGAGCAGCATTCCGGGCCAGACACTGGAGAGCTGGAAGAACACCCTTAAGAAGGTGACCATGCTGAAACCGGAGCACATATCCGCATACAGCCTTATTGTGGAGGAGGGGACACCCTTTTGGGACCGTTATGGAAAGCGGGAAGATGAGGGGGACGGACTTAAAACAGATGACGTCTGCTTTCTGCACCCGCGGGGCGGCCGCCATACGGAGCAGGCTCCCGTTCCCGGAAAAAGAGCGGCCCTTTATCCCGCCCTTCCGGACGAGGAGACAGAGAACCGCATATATCATTTTACCAGGACCTTTCTGGCTGAACAGGGATACGGCCGTTACGAGATATCCAATTACGCCAAGCCTGGCAGGGAGTGCCTGCACAATACAGGCTACTGGAGGGAAGTCCCCTATCTGGGCCTGGGCCTGGGATCGTCCTCCTCAATGAACGGAACACGTTTCTCCAACGAGCGTGATTTGGACGCCTATCTGCACCTGGATTTTTCCGAAGAGGGCGGCTCCTCAGCCCTTACCCTTCTCAGAGGCCCTGTGGAGGAACTGACCAGGGAAGCCAAAATGGAGGAATTCATGTTCCTGGGACTTCGCATGACAAAGGGCATATCAGAGATAGACTTCGTATCCATGTTCGGAGTCAAAATAGAAGGCATATACGGCCCTGTAATAGAGCGGCTCATTGCGGGCGGACTCTTAAAGCGCGAGGGCGTCTGGATATCCCTGACCGAATGGGGAATGGATGTAAGCAACTTTGTACTCAGTGAATTTCTGCTCTAAAGCGCGTCGGAAAGCAGGGCTAAAACACGCTTTAACCCAGCGGAGCATTGTCATTTAAACCGGGAGATTAAAATGGCGGAGAAGATAACCATACGTGAAACCGTAAGAATAAAACTGGAAGAATCATCAGACCCGGAGTACCGGGAATTCCACTGCCGGCTTCTGCCGGGAATCACCGGCATCATGGGAGTGCGCACACCTGTGCTCCGTGGAATCGCAAAAGACCTGAAAAAGAGCGGATGGCAGGAATACATAAAAGAGGTATCGTGTGCCTGGAAGGAAATTGGCCAGGGAACAGGCGGCGTTCTCTACGATGAAATGATAATATGGGGGCTATGTATCTGCGGAGGCTGCCGTGACTGGGATACGGCCAGGGAATACATAACCGACTTCGTCCCGGCCATCAATAACTGGGCAGTGTGCGACATATTCTGCGGCTCCCTTAAAATCACCGGCCGTTACAAGGAAGAGGTCTGGCAGTTCATCCAGCCTTATTTCCAATCCGGCGAGGAATACAAGCTGCGCTTTGGAACCGTCATGCTGTTATCCCATTACACAGACCTGGACCATCTGGACCGCGCCCTAAAACTGCTGGACGGCGTCCATCATACAGGTTACTATGCCAAGATGGCCGTGGCCTGGGCCGTCTCTGTCTATTTCATCAAATTCCCGGACCAGGTAATGGAATACCTAAAGCAAAGCAGCCTGGACGACTGGACTTACAATAAAGCGCTCCAGAAGATTACAGAGTCCTTCCGTGTGGACAGAGAAACAAAGATGCTGGTGCGGCAGATGCGCAGGGGGCGCTGACAGGAGTGTTTTTAGTGACAACCGCGGCGTATCCCCATATCATCCCCCTTGTCCTCGCCAAAAACTTGTGCTACAATCAAACTGATATCAGAAAAGTCAGTTAATTTATGAGGAAACTGGAGTTGTTGTCTTAACAATTGGAGAAAGGAGCATTTTATGGGGAATCTGATTAACAGGACCATCGGGGAATTTAAGGTACAGGCGTTTTATCAGGGAAAGTTCATGGATGTGACCAGGGAGGACACACTGGGACACTGGTCTGTATTTTTTTTCTACCCGGCTGATTTTACCTTTGTGTGCCCTACGGAGTTAGGGGACCTGGCTGATTTTTATGAGGAATTTAAGGAAGCCGGGTGTGAGATTTACTCGGTGTCGGAGGATACCCATTTTGTCCATAAGGCATGGGCGGATGCCTCGGATACCATCAAAAAGATACATTATCCCATGCTGGGAGATCCGGCCGGGAAGCTTGCCAGAGAGTTCGGCGTGCTGGACGAGGAGGAAGGCCAGGCATTTCGGGGTACCTTTATCCTGAATCCGGAAGGCAGGATTAAGGCATATGAGATTCATGACATGGGAATCGGCCGGAATGCCCGGGAGCTGCTGCGCAAGGTTCAGGCCGCCCAGTTCGTGGAGGAACATGGAGACCAGGTGTGTCCTGCAAAGTGGAAGCCGGGAGAAGAGACGCTGACACCCAGCCTGGATTTGGTGGGAATGCTGTAGGGAGGTGGATGTTACGATTGATTTGAATACGATTCCAGGAGAAAGCAGCCTGGTGGACCAGGGACTTAAGGAGCAGCTGGCCGGTATCTTTGGCAGGATGGAGAAAAGGGTGACAATCAGGGCTGTGGTGGACCTGTCCGGGGAAAAGGACAGGGAGATGGCCTCCTTTCTCAGGGCAATCGTTTCTGTAAGCCCTAACCTGGAGCTGGAGTTATACGGGCCGGATGAGGCGGACCAGGTGCCGGAATTGAATACGGCGTGGCTGCCGGTAACAGGACTGTATAAGGACGGGGCCTATGGGCGGGCTGCTTTTCACGGGGTGCCCGGAGGCAGGGAAATCAACTCCTTTGTGCTGGCTGTCTATAACCTGGCAGGGCCGGGACAGGAGGTGCCAAAGGGTACCAGAAAGAAGATTGAGCGGCTGGATAAGAGGACGAATATAAAGATATGCGTGTCCCTTGCGTGCCATCACTGTCCTTTGGTAGTGACAGCCTGCCAGCAGATTGCGTTCCTGAATCCGAATATTGAGGCTGAGATGATTGACGCGGCCCTTTACGATGACCTGGTGACCAAATATGATATTAAGCGGGTGCCTATGATGATCATAAATGACAGCAGGATTGTGATGGGGAGCAAGACCATAGATGAAATCGTCACTTTGTTAAAATAATAACTAAAAAATGGTAAAACAGTGTTGAAAAGTTGTTGAATATTAATGAAAAAAGTGCTCAAATTGATTAGAAATTGTATATTATGCAAGAAAAGAAAATCCTCTATTGAATTTGTATGTGCGATGTGCTATATTGGAAACAGATGAAAACAGGCGAATAAAGTTGCTGAGATGATGAGAGCATAGTGAAACGACAGAAATGTTGATTTAAAACTATGCTCTTTTTAGTGGTGAAATTATGTGAGGGGGGGATACCGATGGATCAGAAATTATATGACCTGATTGAAGTGAATCCGGTCATAGCGGCGGTGAAGGACATGGAGGGTCTTGACGCCTGCTGCAAAAGAGATGAGATTAAGGTGGTGTTCATCCTCTTTGGGGATATCTGCAATATCAGCGCCATTGTCAAACAGATTAAAGAGTCAGACAAAGTAGCCATGGTACATATTGACCTGATAACAGGGCTCAGCAGCAAAGAGGTTGCAGTGGATTTTATCAGGAATAATACCAGCGCGGACGGAATAATCTCTACAAAGCCGGCCCTGATAAAGCGGGCCAGGGAGCTGTCCCTGTATACCACGCTGAGGGTTTTTGTATTGGATTCCATGGCGTTTGAAAACATCGAGAAACAGATGAGCGTGGCCAGGCCAGACATCATAGAGATACTTCCGGGACTCATGCCCAAGGTGATACGCAGGGTATGCAGACTGGTGAAGGTGCCTGTCATAGCGGGGGGACTTATATCAGACAAGGAAGACGTGATGGCAGCCCTGTCAGCCGGGGCCATATCCGTATCGACAACGAATCAGAAGGTATGGCTGATGTAAATTGGGAAACTTAAGTCCGCTCTCCTGGGGAAGGAGAATGGGTTTATGTATAAATGATACATATGGTATGTATCAGAACAACAAAAAAGGAGGGTTTTTTATGGCAAAGTATGTAATGGCACTGGATTCGGGAACGACAAGCAACAGGTGTATCCTGTTCAATGAAAAGGGGGAAATGTGCAGTGTTGCACAGAAGGAATTTACTCAGTATTTCCCGAAGCCAGGTTGGGTGGAGCACGATGCCAATGAAATCTGGTCCACACAGTTAGGCGTTGCAGTGGAGGCTATGTCCAAAATCGGGGCTACCGCAGATGACATCGCGGCCATCGGAATCACCAACCAGCGTGAGACCACCATTGTATGGGATAAGGAGACTGGGGAGCCCGTATACCATGCAATCGTGTGGCAGTGCCGCAGGACCTCCGAGTACTGCGATACACTGAAGGAGAAAGGATTGGTCGATACCTTCCGTGCCAAGACAGGGCTTGTGATTGACGCTTATTTCTCAGGAACAAAACTGAGATGGATACTGGAAAATGTGGAAGGAGTCAGGGAACGCGCAGAAAAAGGGGAGCTGCTGTTCGGAACAGTGGAGACATGGCTGATCTGGAAGCTGACCAAAGGCAGAGTACATGTAACGGATTATTCCAACGCATCACGCACCATGCTGTTCAATATCAACACACTGCAGTGGGATGATGAGATCCTGGCCGAGTTAAACATTCCGAAGTGCATGCTTCCGGAAGCAAAACCATCCAGTTTCGTATACGGTGAATCTGACCCGCAGTTCTTTGGCGGCCCAATCCCCATCGGAGGGGCGGCAGGCGACCAGCAGGCAGCGCTTTTCGGCCAGACCTGTTTCAATGCGGGCGAGGCAAAGAATACATACGGAACCGGCTGCTTCTTGCTGATGAACACAGGAGAGAAGCCGGTATTCTCCAAGAACGGACTGGTTACCACCATTGCATGGGGACTGGACGGCAAAGTGAATTATGCTCTGGAAGGTTCCATCTTCGTTGCCGGCGCCGCTATCCAGTGGCTGAGGGACGAGATGAGAATTATAGATTCCTCACCGGATTCCGAGTACATGGCTAAGAAGGTAAAGGACACCAACGGATGTTATGTGGTTCCTGCGTTCACAGGACTGGGCGCACCTCACTGGGATCAGTACGCCAGAGGCACTATCGTGGGCATTACCCGCGGCGTCAACAAATATCACATTATCCGCGCCACATTGGATTCCCTGTGCTATCAGACCAACGATGTGCTCCAGGCCATGAAGGCGGATTCCGGCATTGAGCTGTCAGCCCTTAAGGTGGACGGCGGAGCAAGTGCAAACAACTATCTGATGCAGACCCAGGCAGACATTATCAATGCTCCGGTGAACCGTCCTCAGTGCGTGGAGACCACCGCCATGGGCGCTGCCTATCTGGCAGGTCTGGCAGTTGGATACTGGGCTGACAAGGAAGAAGTTATCAAGAACTGGGCCATTGACCGCACCTTTACTCCGGAGATTTCAGAGGAGAAGAGGACTGAGATGGTGACCGGCTGGAACAAGGCCGTGAAATGCTCTTATGGATGGGCAAAAGAAGATTAATCAGATATGGGTATGAAACAGTGTGATTCGGCAAGGCTGCCCGGCGTCCGGCGCCTCTTTGGCACCGGGGCCGGGGCCATGCCATACAGATAAGGGGGTTATTATATGTTACCATATATTGCAGAGTTTTTGGGGACCATGATACTGATCATCTTAGGTGACGGCGTTGTAGCAAACGTGACGCTCAATAAATCAGGCATGAAGGGGGCTGGTTCCATCCAGATTACCTTTGCATGGGGCTTTGCGGTTATGCTGCCAGCGTTCATCTTCGGCGCCGCATCCGGCGCGCATTTCAATCCGGCACTTACCATTGCCCTGGCAGTGGATGGAAGCATGGCATGGGGACTTGTTCCCGGATACATTGTTGCACAGTTCGCAGGTGCTTTTGTGGGCGCTGTCATTGTGTACCTTCTGTTCAAGGACCAGTATGACGCAACCGAGTCAGCGGCAACCAAGCTGGGAACCTTCTGTACAGGACCATCCGTTCCTAACATGGGACGCAACATTTTAAGCGAGGTAGTTGGCACATTCGTACTTGTATTTGCAATCAAAGGCATCGGCCAGGTATCCGGCATTGCTCCAGGCGTGGATAAACTGCTTGTATTCGGAATCATCGTATCAATCGGTATGTCTCTGGGGGGGCTGACCGGTTATGCCATCAATCCTGCACGTGACCTTGGACCACGTCTTGCACATGCTGTCCTGCCAATTAAGGGTAAAGGCGATTCCAACTGGGGCTATGCGCCGGTTGTCATCATCGGACCGGTTGTGGGCGCAGTAGTGGCAGTGTTATTGTATCAGGCAATTCCGTGGATGTAACATATAGTATTAACAGAATATTGATTGCGTGAGAACAGAGTGGAGCAAATGGGTGTGGAAACACGCCTTGTTTGCTCCGCTTTTTTTTAACCCTTCGGGGCTGAATGTTGGCCGCCCGGGCTGGCTGTTTTTAAACCGGGCCGGCGGTTTTAAAATAAAAGACCGGCCCGGTGAGGGCGGCGGCAGGAAGATGCCGGGAGGATTCGGTATTTTCACAAAAAAAGAAGGAAGGGAACAAAACATATGTATGACGTAATAATAATCGGGGCCGGCGTGTCCGGCGCTGCATCTGCCAGGGAGCTGTCACGGTATAAGGTGAATGCCTGTGTCCTGGAACGGGAGGAGGATGTGTGCTGCGGTACTTCCAAGGCTAACAGTGCCATTGTCCATGCCGGATATGACGCGGCGGAAGGCTCGCTTATGGCCAGGCTGAATGTGGAAGGAAACCAGATCATGCCTGAACTGGCAAAGGAGCTGGATTTTCCCTTTAATCCCTGCGGTTCCTTTGTGGTATGTCTGGATGAGGAGTCTCTGCCGGACCTGAAAGCTCTGTATGAGCGGGGGGTTAAGAACGGTGTAAAGGATTTGGAAATCATCACGGATAAGGCAAGAATAAAAGAAATGGAGCCCAATCTGGCAGATGAGGTGGCAGGTGTTCTCTATGCACCTACGGCAGGCATCGTATGTCCCTTTAATCTAAACATTGCGTTGGCGGAAAATGCCTATACCAACGGCGTGGACTTTAAATTTAACACTGAGGTGACGGATATCCGCAGGATAGAGGGCGGATGGGCGCTGGAAACAAACCAGGGCGTGTATGAGACCCGCTATGTGGTCAATGCGGCAGGAGTCCATGCCGACAAGTTCCACAACATGGTCAGCGGGACAAAGATACACATAACCCCCAGAAGGGGAGACTACTGCCTGCTGGATAAGAGCGCCGGAAATCATGTGAGCCGCACCATATTCGCCCTTCCGGGAAAGTATGGAAAAGGCGTCCTGGTCTCCCCTACGGTCCATGGCAACCTGATTGTAGGGCCCACGGCCATTGATATTGAGGATAAGGAGGCCACGGCTACCACCAGGGAGGGACTGGACGAATTGATTGCAAAAGCAGGGATGAATGTAAAGGACCTTCCCATGCGCCAGGTCATCACATCCTTTGCGGGACTCAGGGCCCATGAGGATCACCATGAGTTCATCATAAAGGAGCTGGAGGACGCGCCCGGATTCGTAGACTGTGCGGGAATTGAGTCTCCGGGTCTTACCAGCTGTCCTGCCATTGGAAGAATGGTGGCGGGAATCCTTAAGGAAAGGCTGGGACTGGAGCCCAATCCGCAGTTTAACGGCAGCCGCAAGGGAATTCTGGACCCGGATACACTTACAAAAGAGGAGCAGGCAGAGCTGATCAAGCAGAATCCTGCTTACGGCAATATCATCTGCCGCTGCGAGATGGTCACGGAGGGAGAAATCCTGGACGCCATCCACAGGCCCCTGGGGGCGCGTTCCCTGGACGGCATCAAGCGCAGGACCAGGGCGGGAATGGGCCGCTGCCAGGCAGGGTTCTGCACCCCCAGGTCCATGGAACTGCTTCACCGTGAGCTGGGACTTCCCATGACGGAGATTACAAAGGCCGGCGGGGATTCGAAGCTTGTAGTGGGAACTAATAAGGACAGAATATAGAAAGGGGCGCGCGCAAGATGAGGGAATATGATATTGTCATAATCGGGGGCGGTCCTGCGGGTCTCGCTGCAGCTGTAGCGGCCAGGGATAACGGGATAGAGAGCATCCTGATCCTGGAACGCGATAAGGAACTGGGAGGCATATTAAACCAGTGCATCCACAATGGATTCGGCCTCCATACATTCAAGGAGGAGCTGACAGGCCCGGAGTACGCTGCCAGGTTTGAAAAACAGGTGTATGAGAGGAATATAGAATATAAGTTAAACACCATGGTTATGGATATCAGCCATGACAAGGTGGTCACAGCCATGAACAGGGTAGAGGGACTGTTTGAGATACAGGCCAAGGCTGTCATACTGGCCATGGGATGCAGGGAGCGTTCCAGAGGGGCGCTCAACATACCGGGCTACCGGCCGGCGGGCATCTACTGCGCGGGTACGGCCCAGCGTCTGGTGAACATGGAGGGCTTCATGCCGGGGCGGGAAGTGGTTATCCTGGGATCCGGCGACATCGGCCTTATCATGGCCAGGCGTATGACATTAGAGGGCGCCAAGGTGAAGGTGGTGGCAGAGCTGATGCCTTATTCCGGAGGACTGAAACGTAATATCGTACAGTGTCTGGATGATTACGGCATACCGCTGAAGCTGAGCCATACCGTGGTTGACATACGGGGAAAGGCGCGGCTGGAGGGAATCACCCTGGCTGCTGTGGATGAGAAGGGTAAGCCTATACCGGGAACCGAGGAGGATTATACCTGTGACACTCTGCTTCTCTCCGTGGGACTGATTCCTGAGAATGAGCTGTCTAACGGAATGGGCGTGGAATTGAACCGTGTCACATCAGGGCCGGTGGTGAACGAAAGCCTGGAAACCAATATCGAAGGCGTATTTGCCTGCGGCAACGTGCTCCATGTTCATGATTTGGTGGATTTCGTATCAGAGGAGGCAGCGGCAGCGGGTAAGAACGCAGCCAGATATGTGAAGGACGGCAGGCGCTCCGGGTCAGGACAGGAGATTGAGTTAAGAGCCGTGGACGGGGTACGCTATACGGTTCCCTGCACCATCCATCCGGACCGCATGGAGGATACACAAATCGTACGTTTCCGTGTTGGAAATGTTTATAAAAACTGCTACATCGGCGTATACTTTGATGATGAGCAGGTAATGCACAGGAAACGTCCGGTCATGGCGCCGGGAGAGATGGAGGAGATAAAGCTCCAGAAGGAAAAATTGATGTTGCATCCCGGTATTAAGAAGATTACAATAAAGGTAGAGGAGGCATAGACCATGGAAAAGAGAGAACTTATCTGTATCGGTTGTCCTATGGGGTGTCCTCTGACCGTTGAACTGGAAAACGGGGAAATCAAGACCATCACAGGGTACACATGCAAGAAGGGCGAGACATATGCGCGCAAGGAAGTGACCAATCCGACCCGAATCGTCACCTCCACTGTGAGGGTGGAAGGCGGACGGGCTGACATGGTATCTGTCAAGACCAGGGAAGATATACCCAAGGATAAGATATTCCAGTGTGTAAAGGCCTTAAAGGGCGTAACCGTCAAGGCTCCCGTCCACATCGGAGATGTGGTCGTGGCAGACGTGGCCGGCACGGGAGTTGATATAGTGGCCACCAAGGAAGTACTATAGTCGTGTGCTCCTGGCTGAGAGATGGGACAGAAATATGGTTTCCATCTGAATCAGCAGGGGCGCGCCGGTCAGTCGGCAGCTGCCATAAGGCGGCGGCCGGCTTACTGTAGTTTGATGGATGGCGGACCGGCAGAATGGGGCGCCGTCCGAAGAAGAAGGAGGGCTCTAAATGGAGAAGAAACTGGACATCAATAACATGAACGGAATTACCGGGGAAGAGGATAAGACCTGCGGACTCAATGACATGAACTGCCTGGAAGGGAAGGAGGATAAGACCTGCGGACTTAACGACATGAACTGTGTTGAGGAGGACGGGGACAAGACCTGCGGACTTAACGACATGAACTGTCTGGGCGAGTAACAGGATACCCGCATTTGGTGCAGCCTATTAAATAGAAGGGGGTTTACGCAATATGAAGAAATTTATCAACGATGTGGCGCTGGTAGAGGATCAGATGATACAGGGTATGGTTAAGGCGTATCCGGGTTATCTGAGAAAGCTGGACTGCGGCAATGTGGTGGTCAGAGCCAATAAGAAGGAAGGAAAGGTGGCCCTGATCAGCGGAGGAGGAAGCGGGCATGAACCGGCTCACGGCGGATATGTGGGATGCGGCATGCTGGATGCGGCTGTGGCCGGCGCAGTGTTCACATCCCCTACCCCGGACCAGATTTATGAGGGAATCAAGGCCATTGCCACGGATGCAGGCGTGCTCATGGTAGTCAAGAACTATACCGGCGATGTGATGAATTTTGAGATGGCCGCTGAGATGGCTGAGATGGAAGGCATTACCGTGAAGTATGTGGTGACCAATGACGACGTGGCGGTGAAGGACAGTCTGTACACAGTGGGACGCAGAGGTGTGGCCGGAACCGTGTTTGTACATAAGATCGCAGGCGCCATGGCAGAGACAGGCGCTTCCTTGGCTGAGGTCCATGCAGTGGCGCAGAAGGTAATCGACAATGTGCGGACCATGGGAGCAGCCATTGCACCATGTACGGTTCCCGCGGCAGGCAAGCCAGGATTCGAACTGTCAGATGATGAGATGGAAGTGGGAATCGGGATCCATGGTGAGCCGGGAACCCACAGGGAGTCCATGAAGACTGCGGACCAGGTGGCGGATATGCTTCTGGCACAGATACTGGGAGACATTGACTATGAGGGCCGCGAGGTAGCTGTGATGATCAACGGAGCAGGTGCAACGCCTCTCATGGAGCTTTTTATCATCAGTAACAGGGTTTCGGATGTGTTGGCTGAAAAGGGAATCAAGGTTTATAAGACCTTTGTGGGAGAGTACATGACTTCCATCGAGATGCAGGGATTCTCCATCTCTCTTCTGCGGCTGGATGACCAGCTGAGGGAGCTTTTGGATGCTCCGGCGGATACGCCGGCCTGGAAGTAACAGGCATTTATGAGGTCATAGAAAAAATAGATTGAAATGAAAGGTGGGTCATCATGGCAGACAGTAAAAAGGTATTGGAGATCATCAAGGCAATCGGTCTGAAAATGGAGGCCGAGAAGGAGTATCTCACAGAGCTGGACCAGCCGATTGGAGACAGTGACCATGGCATTAATATGGCGCGGGGATTTGCAGCGGTGGAGGGAAAGCTTCCTGACCTGGAGGGAAAGGATATAGGGACCATTCTGAAGACAGTGGGCATGACATTGGTATCCACTGTGGGAGGCGCTTCCGGCCCCCTGTACGGTTCGGCCTATATGAAGGCGGGAATGGCCCTGGCAGGAAAGGAAGAGATGGATATGGCTGATTTCCTGTCAATGATGGATACGGCTGTACAGGCAGTGGAGCAAAGAGGAAAGGCCACTGTGGAGGAAGCCACCATGCTGGATGCCATGGTACCTTCCCTGAAAGCCATGAAGGACGTGGCGGCAGAGGGAAAGAGCGCCAGGGAAGTGCTGGAGGCCGGAGTCAGGGCAGCCTGGGCAGGCGCAGAGCACACCAAGGACCTGGCAGCGACCAAAGGCCGGGCCAGTTATGTGGGAGAGAGGGGACTGGGGCATCAGGATCCGGGAGCCACCTCTTATTCCTATATGCTGGAAGTCATTGCGGGGCTGGTATAGAGACAGATACCGGATACAAATATCGGCATAGAGGTACCGTGTCCGGCTGAAAGGAGCAGTAATACATATGGTAGGATTGGTGATTGTGTCTCACAGTGAAAATCTGGCAAAAAGTGTGGTGGAGCTGACCTCCATCATGGCGCCCGGCGCAAGAATCGCGCCGGCCGGAGGCATGGACGACGGCGGCTTTGGAACCAGCTTTGAGAAGATACAGGCAGCCATAGAGTCTGTATATTCCGATGACGGGGTTCTTGTTCTGGTGGATTTGGGAAGCGCTGTCATGACCACGGAGATGGTCATTGAGATGTTCGAGGGAAAGAAGGTGGAGATGGTGGATTGTCCTCTGGTGGAGGGCGCCGTGGTTGCCACCATTGATTCCGCGGGCGGAATGAGCTTTGATGATATCAAGACAGCTCTGGCCGGAGTGGGTAAGACTAAGAAGTTTTAGAGCATAGAATGAAGAAATAAATATAACAGCGGGGGATTTATTCCCCGCCTGTTATGGTTACAATCATCTGATTGGGAAGGCACACAATGGTGTCGCTGTTTAAATGCTTTTTTCCCTGGTGGACACAGACCTTATCAGGGCAGCTGGCCTCACTGCACCAGATTTCACCGTCCTTTACAATCAGGTGGTTGGTGCCGCCGTTGGAGGAGGTAACCGTTATCTCCGTATCCTTGCTGAGATCCAGTGTTTCCACTACGGTTCCGTTCGCAGACACCTGGGCAATGGCTGCCGGTGTGCGGCGGATATAGTGGCTGATGCTAAAGGCAGCAGCCGCGATCAATAGAATGGCAGCAGCCAGAATCACGTCTCGTTTCTGTAATATGTTCATTTGATTTCCGCCTGACGCAGACATTCCTCCACTCCGTTTATAAATGGATATACGTTGATGCTGACTGAGGCCACGGCGTCAGTGGTGTATCCGTCGTCACCAGCCAGACCGGCCAGACGCTGGTGTTCTATCAGATACCGGCATACGCTGTCTGATTGGGCTTTCCATATAGGCCCATCCGGCGTCATAATATATTGGCCTTCCATGGAAAGCTTCTGTTTGCTTTCCCCGTCACTGTTAAAGGAATCCCAGATACAGGATACGATGATACCATCGGATACTGTCAGGGTGGTTCTGTCCCGGAAACCGTTTGAGTCTGGTTCCGGAGCTTCATAGGTATAGATTCCGTCGGCCAGAGGCACCTCAGGGCGGGCCGTGGTCACAGGTCCTCTTAAGGCCTTATACAAAGGGTCTGATACAGCAATTACCGCTAAGGACAACGCTGCCATGACTGCAATGCCAATCAAACTTCTGGCATAGGAACTGATGGTATTTCTCTTCATGAAAAACACTCCTTTAAAAAATATAGTAGTATGCGCCGGAGCGGAATATATGCGGACGGCGCTGGGTTGGGATATATTGTTTATTTTATCACAATACGCCACTGCATACAATGAGTTTTCACACAAGCAGCGGTGATAATTCATTCCTGTCCATTTTCAAACGATCTAAGGCGCTATGGAAGATTTGGGTCATGCATGGTATACTATATGCGTGTTGAGGACAGAGCACAGGGAAAGGATGAAAAGCCGCGATGAAGACTGGAGGATCACATGCCGAATCAGAAAAAGACAGTCACAGAATCATATAAAAAATCAGCTGTAACGGTAAATAAAGGCCCGGGTACAAAACCAGCCCCAAGGACCTCAGCCAGAAATGCAGCCCTTTTTGGGATCCTGACAGCCCTGGCCCTGGTGCTGGGATACGTGGAGTCATTGGTGCCGGTATATCTGGGAGCACCCGGGGTAAAGCTGGGTCTGGCTAATCTGGTGACCATGGTGGGACTGTACTGCATGGGAACAAAAGAGACAGCTCTTATCAGCGTGATGCGCATACTCTTATCAGGCATTCTGTTTGGGCCGCCTTCGGCCATCCTGTTTGGCCTGGCAGGGACTGCCCTGAGCCTTACCGTCATGGCCCTGTGCAAGCGGTTCAGGCTGTTCGGAATGGTGGGAGTCAGCATACTGGGAGGAGTGGCCCATAATATCGGACAGTTTCTGATGGCGGCTTTTGTGGTGAATACATTTGGGGTATTTTCCTACCTGCCGGTGCTGTTGACAGCAGGCTGTGCGGCGGGAACACTGATTGGCCTTCTGGGAGGAATTCTGGTGGGACGGGTGAACCGTTTATTCCGCGCCTTTTGAAATCAGGATATAAAAGTAAAAAAGTGCATTGTGGTTACGGGGTGAAAGGGATATAATGGAAGAAAACAGCGGCATGTGGCTGCGCTTAGATGGAAGAGTGTACAGGGAGGATATTTCTATGGTTTATGAAGCGGTTAAGGGATTGGTACAGTACGGCCTGGATAAGGGTCTCATATCTGAGGTGGACGCTATCTATGCCAGGAACCAAATCCTGGATGTGATGGGAATGGACGAGTATGAAGAACCCCAGGGGCCGGTGGAGAGCGGGGATTTGGAGGCCATTTTAAAGGAGCTTCTGGACTGTGCTGCAGGCACGGGCGTGCTTAAGGAGGACAGCGTGGTTTATCGGGACCTTCTTGACACAAAGCTGATGAACTGTTTGATGCCAAGGCCGGGCGAGGTGGTGAAGGAATTCTGGAAACGCTATGAGGAGTCCCCTGAGAAAGCAACGGACTGGTATTATGGCTTTAGCCAGGATTCCGATTATATCCGCCGTTACCGCATTGCAAGGGATATGAAGTGGACCACGGATACCCGCTACGGTACTTTGGATATTACGGTAAACCTGTCCAAACCGGAAAAGGATCCAAAGGCCATTGCTGCGGCTAAGCTGGCTAAGCAGAGCGGCTATCCCAAATGCCAGCTGTGCATGGAGAACGTGGGATATGCAGGGCGGACCAACCATCCGGCCCGGAATAACCACAGAATCATTCCCATTACCATCAATAACAGTCAGTGGGGATTCCAGTATTCCCCATATGTGTACTATAATGAGCACTGCATCGTGTTTAACGGACAGCACGTGCCTATGAAAATTGATAAGGCGGCATTCAGAAAGCTGTTTGACTTTATCAAGCAGTTCCCCCATTATTTCCTGGGTTCCAATGCAGACCTTCCCATTGTGGGAGGATCCATCCTGAGCCATGACCATTTCCAGGGGGGACATTATACCTTTGCCATGGCAAAAGCGCCCATAGAGAAACACTTTTCCATAAAAGGGTATGAGGACGTGGAGGCGGGAATCGTATTCTGGCCTATGTCCGTGCTGCGGCTTCGGGCAGCTGATCCGGACAGGCTGATTGAGCTGGGGGATGTTGTGCTGGGAGCATGGAGAGGCTATACGGATGAGGATGCGTTTATCTTTGCCGAGACAGACGGAGAACCTCATAACACCATTACGCCCATTGCCAGGAAGGTTGGGGATACCTTTGAACTGGATTTGGTGCTGCGCAATAATATTACCACAGAGGAATTCCCGCTGGGCGTATACCATCCCCATCAGGAGCTGCATCACATAAAGAAAGAGAACATTGGTCTGATTGAGGTCATGGGACTGGCTGTGCTGCCTTCCAGGCTTAAGACGGAACTGGCAATGCTGGGAGAGTACATGGTGGATGGCAGGGATATACGAAGGGATGAGGTCCTTAAGAAACACGCTGACTGGGTGGAGGAATTCCTGCCCGGATATCAGGAAAAGGGCATCCTGGTGACGAGGGATAATGTATGGCCCATTCTGCAGGAGGAAGTGGGAAAGGTGTTTGCACGGGTTCTGGAGGATGCAGGCGTCTATAAATGCGATGAGAGGGGACGGAGGGCATTTGCAAGATTCCTCCACTGCGTGGGATTTGAAGAGGCGTAATCAGCCTGGCCGGGAGATACATTTTCAGGTGCATAAAACAACGAGGCAGGGACTAGCCGCGGCCCCGCGGTCTTGGTATAATGGAGAATATACTGCGGATGACCGCAGTGAATGATGGAAGGAGACAGTGACATGCTGGATGAAAGATGGGTGTTTCATGAGAATGCGGAGCCGGTTCAGGCGGGGCCTGGGGTTGTCAGGAGGGTTCTGGCTTACAGTAAGGATTTGATGTGTGTGGAGAATACCTTTGAGGAGGGAGCTGTGGGCAGTCTTCATCATCATCCCCATTCCCAGATTACATATGTGGTCAGCGGAGAATTCGAGTTTAATATAGACGGTGAGAAAAAAACAGTGAGGGCAGGGGATACCATGCTAAAGCTGGACGGCGTGGAGCACGGATGCATGTGCAGGAAGGCCGGAATCCTTCTGGATATCTTTCATCCCTTGCGGGAGGATTTTGTATAGTTGCCATTGGCATCCGGGTAACCATAGTGGAGGCCCTTCCCGGGCTGCTGACAAACCTGGATAAGGAGCTTGCCATGGAGTGCGATGATGTGCTGGCTGAGACAGCGCCCTATAAGCGCCATCCCATTTATGGAGAGACCGTGGCTGAAATGTTGGACTCGCTCTAAGCCTTTAATGCCATGGAAAGAGGCTTTTGGAGGACCGGATACAGGGCGCTGGAGATAATCAGGCCGCTGATTCCCTGGATGATGTTGCTGGGAACGCTGGCCAGGGCAGCCCCTAATCCGTACAGAAAGATTTCGCACAGGCAGTATCCTCCGGCCACCAGAATAATGTCAATCACACTGCAGCCGGCTACGGCAGCGTACGGACTCATTCCTCTGGCCCTTAAACTGCGGCAGACACGGCTTGCCGAGAATGCCACCAGGCCCTTGATGACAAAGGTAATGGGGACATAGATGAAATAACCTCCCAGCAGGTCTGCCATGCAGGAGCCGATGCCGGCTGCCAGGAATGCGGATACCGGGTCCAGAAACACGCCGCAGAGAATCACGATGGCGTCGCCTGGGTGGATGTATCCGCCTGTACCGGGGGTGGGGATGCGGATGGACATGGTGGCCACGCAGGCCAGTGCCGCGAAGAGTGCGGACAACACCAGTTTTTTAGCAGTGAAACGTTCCGTCATAGGGATACCTCCTTAAGTTGAAGTGCTTAAATGCTGATACCTACTATAGCGGAAAGGTGGACTGAGTGAAATATCCAGTTAGATAATATTTGACCAGTCCAGACTGGCGCTGCTGAGGGGGAAATCTGATTCGGGGCGGTGAGCCCCGGTATGCCCAGAACCGGCAGAAGCCGGCTTATATCCCAGTGTTCCCCGGTTATATCCCTGAGGGCTCTCTGGAGTCCGTGGAGCACGGCAAAAAACCGTGTCCAGCCTGGCAGGAGTGGCCACGCCTCTGGGCCTGATGGCCATGGGTGCGTCCTTTGACCTCAGACAGGCATCACAGGGGGTCAGGGCGGCTTTGGGTGCCAGCGCCGTAAAGCTGGTACTCCTCTGCGCCATATCCCTTCCGGCCGCGGTGTACCTGGGGTTTCGGCAGCAGCTGGTGGCGATTCTCGTGATGCTGGGGTCTGCCACAACAGTCAGCTGCTTTGTAATGGCGCGGAACATGGGACATGAAGGCGTGCTGAGCTCCAGTGTGGTGGCAATCACGACCTGCGGCAGTGCCTTTACCCTGACGCTGTGGCTGGACCTCATCCGTACCCTGGGCCTGATATAGGAATGGGACGAGTCCCGGTGTGCCAGGGGATAAAGGATTACTGCTAGGATATTAATTTTCACTCCATTTCCAGAGTATGTCCCGGTTCACGGTCTCGTAGAACATCATGCGTATCTGGGCCGGGTCCTTTGTCTGACCAAGTATCCACATGATTTTAGTGACCACTGCCTCCAGGGTCATGTCATAGGCTTCCAGAAGGCCGAATTCCTGTTTGATGCTCCGGCCCACCTCGTAGACGGACATGTCGCTGCCCTCGTTGGTGACCTGGGTTGTCATGATGACGGTCTTTCCAAGACCTGTCCACCGGGCGATGGCGCCGTGGTAATCCCCGTCCTGGTAGGAAGGCAGGCCGCCCACTCCAAAGGATTCTATGATGACGGCATCGTAATGCTCCGCCATATAATCTAACAGGGAAGCGTCCATGGAAGGAATCAGCTTCATGAGCCCCACCTCCCCGTCCATTTGGCGGTAGAAGCAGACCTGCTTTTTGTCCCTGTCCTTGTCGTCCAGATAGAATATAATCTGACCGTCCTGGATGATGGCCACATAAGGAAAGTTGATGCTGGAAAATGCGTGATAGCTTTTTGTCCACTCTTTCTTTCCCCTGGTGCCCGCGATGACCTTGCCGTCAAAGACAATGTTTACGTCGTGGGCGCCGGGACAGGAGGCAAAGAGAAGGCTGTCGGCCAGGTTGGTCCTGGCGTCCGTATTTTCCATGTCAATGGGCTTCTGGGCCCCGGTGATGATGATTGGCTTTGGCGAATGCTGAATCAGGTAGGACAGGGCCGCGGCCGTATAAGCCATGGTGTCCGTGCCGTGGGTGATGACAAAGCCGTCGTATTGGCCGTAGTTTTCCTCGATTGCCTTTTCAATGGCCAGCCAGTGGCAGGGCTGTATGTTGGTGCTGTCTATGTTCATCAGCTGGATGGAATGGATTTCACAGTAGCTTTGGCTGTCAGGCACATAGGACAGGACTTCATCCGATGTAATGACGGGCTTAAGCCCCTTATCAGTGCGCTTGCAGGCAATGGTGCCGCCTGTTCCCAGTAAGAGTATGCGTTTCATGTTGTGCCCCCTAATCAAGTGTATTTTGTTTATGTTAAGTATAACCTGTTTGCAAAAACATATAATAACAGCAGCGGCGTCCTTAACTGCCGCATAACCTTTCGCACTGCTTACAATTATATTAAGAATATGATAAATTTACAATCCCTTGATTGATTTTAAGTCTGACTATGATACAATAAGAATAGGTAACCAATTTTCTCCATATTCTGTGCAGATGAAAGGAGATTTACATGTCCCTTATTTGGCTTATCACATTTGTGGTTTTTCTGGTAGTGGAAGGAGTTACCACATCCCTGACCAGCATCTGGTTTGCCGGGGGTTCCCTGGCGGCGCTGGTGGTGCAGGTGTGTGGAGGCGGTCTGTATCCCCAGCTGGCAGTGTTTGTGGCAGTGTCCTTCGTGTTGTTTCTCATGGTCCGTCCCTTTGCTTACAAGTACCTGTACGGCAAGCGGACAAAAACCAATGTTGACAGTCTTACAGGCCGTAAGGCCGTGGTCAAGGACCGTATTGATAATGTGGCAGGTACAGGGACTGCCATCCTGGCCGGTGAGATCTGGCTTGCCAGGGCGGCAGAGGAGGGTAATACCTTTGAAGCGGGTGATGTAGTGGTTATATCCGCTGTCAGCGGGGCAAAGCTGCTGGTAGCCGCGGCGAAGCAGGAACATGAAGTGGAAAAAGCATAAAGAAACACAAGGAGGATTCATATGTTTGGAGCAATCGGAGGATTCATCACGTTCATCATCATTGCAGTCATTATTTTATTCATTCTGTCCACCTGTATCAGAATCGTGCCCCAGGCTCAGGCGCTGGTGGTGGAGCGGCTGGGTGCCTACCTTGGCACATACAGCGTGGGCATTCATTTCCTGGTTCCCTTCATCGACCGTGTGGCTAAGAAGGTGAACCTGAAGGAGCAGGTTGAGGACTTCGCGCCCCAGCCTGTTATCACTAAGGATAACGTAACCATGCAGATTGATACGGTGGTATTCTTCTACATCACGGACCCGAAGCTGTATGCCTACGGTGTGGAGCGCCCGCTGCTTGCCATTGAGAACCTGACAGCCACCACCCTGCGTAATATCATCGGTGACCTGGAGCTGGACGAAACACTGACCTCCAGGGAAACCATCAATGCCAAGATGCAGGAGTCGCTGGATATTGCCACGGACCCATGGGGCATCAAAGTGACCAGGGTAGAGCTTAAGAACATCATTCCTCCGGCAGCCATCCAGGAGGCCATGGAGAAACAGATGAAGGCAGAGCGCGAGCGCCGTGAATCCATCCTGAGGGCTGAGGGCGAGAAGAAGTCCATGATTCTGGTGGCGGAAGGCAACAAGGAATCAGCAGTTCTGAACGCGGAGGCTGAGAAGGAAGCAGCCATTTTAAAGGCGGAGGCTGAGAAGGAAAAGAAGATTAAGGAGGCCCAGGGACAGGCAGAGGCCATCCGTTCCGTACAGCAGGCTACGGCAGACGGTATCCGCTTCATCAAAGAGGCAGGGGCTGACAATGCAGTCCTTCAGCTTAAGAGCCTGGAGGCGTTCCAGGCAGCCGCCAACGGAAAGGCCAATAAGATTATCATTCCTTCGGATATCCAGGGAATTGCCGGTCTGGCCAAATCCATAGCTGAGGTAGCCGCAAAAGATGAGACCGCAGAATAAAATCCAGTGGACAAAAGCAGGTCCGTGATATAAGATATTTCCCATATTGTTTGGAACGTTTTTCCGGCAGCTGTATAATACGGCGGATGCCATGGTGGTGGGCCGCTTTGTGGGAAAGCAGGCCCTGGCCGCAGTAGGAGGAAGCACCAGTCAGGCGCTGGAAGCTTAAGCTACTTAAAAAACGGTTCGGCGTGTATAAGCCTTTCTGATATGGGAAGACTTTCTGTATAAAATGACAGGAGGTGCCTATATGACCACAAAGGAAGTCGTGTTTGATTCGGTAGAGGATGTAAAAAGGTTTGTCCAGCAGAGCGAGAAGCAGCCGGAAGATATTGATGTGTGCTGCGGCAGCTGCATAGTGGACGGAAAGTCCATACTGGGAATTCTCAGCCTGGGGATTCATAAAGAATTGAATGTTGTGATTCATGATTGAGAGGTGAAAAGGACGTTCCGGATATAAGGGCGTCCTTTTTCCATGGTATTTCCTTCTTCGCTGATTTGAAAGGAAGGTTTTACAATGAACCGTTCCTGTGATACAATAGACACTAAATATATTTTTACAGGCTGGACGTTTAGGATTAACAGACCGTAAAGGACGGAGGCTAAAAGCATGATTCAGGATATTGCACCGCATACATATGACCCTGTATTCAGGAGGAAGAAACCGGAAGACAGGGATTACCTGCTTCACTACGAATATAATAAGGTAATGCTTCTCAAAAGCGAAAAGGGGAGTGCGATTCCCACCTTCGGGGAGCTGAGGGAAGAGGGAGATTTTTCGGCACAGTCACAGTACCTGTTTTCCATTGATGACAGGGCCTATTACTGTGTGACGGACATGACAGTGCCGGAATTCGGCGGTTTTTACATGGAGCCTCTGACTGTGTTCCGGAATTTTGAACCCCTTCACCAGGCGTTTGCGGGGATAACTGGCAGCCAGCTCTACCGGTGGATGCAGAGCAGGCGGTTTTGCGGCTGCTGCGGCTCGAAGACAGAACCCAGCGTCAGGGAGCGCGCCCTTGTCTGTCCATCCTGTGGGCAGACGGAATACCCTAAAATCAATCCGGCTGTCATCGTGGCCATTACCAACGGGGACAAGCTGTTAATGTCGCGCTATGCCAGAGGCGCTTACCGAAACTATGCGCTGATTGCCGGGTTTGTGGAAATAGGAGAGACCTTTGAGGACTGCGTTCGCAGAGAGGTCATGGAGGAAGTGGGCCTTAGAGTGAAGAACATCCGCTACTATAAAAGCCAGCCCTGGGCATTTTCAGATACGGAGATGGTGGGATTTACGGCGGAGCTGGATGGGGATGACACCATATGCCTGGAGGAAGAGGAGCTGTGCGAGGCCGGCTGGTTTACACGGGATGAAATCGTGGAATACGGCCCTTATATCAGTGTGGGACACGAGATGATGAAGGCGTTTAAGGACGGGAAGATATAGCAGGCAGCCACATATAAAAGGAGAAGTGACCATGAACCGTAAGGATTATATTTTATTTGACTTGGATGGAACCCTGACAGACCCTAAGGAGGGAATAACCAAATCAGTACAGTATGCACTGGAGCATTTCGGGATACAGACAGAAGATCTGGACAGTCTGACGCCTTTCATAGGGCCGCCTCTGAAGGACAGCTATAAGAAGTATTACGGCTTTTCCGATGAGCAGGCATGGGAGGGGGTGCAGGTATACCGGGAGTATTTCAGCGTACGGGGCTGGGTTCAGAACAAGGAGTATCCCGGCATAAAGGAAATGCTGGAAGCCCTGAAGGAAGCAGGGAGGGTGCTGTTGGTGGCCACCTCCAAGCCGGAGGAGTTTGCCAAGAAGATACTGGAGCACTTTGACATGGCGGAGTATTTTGATTTCATCGGCGGTGCCGATATGGGGGAAACGCGGGTGCGCAAGGCGGATGTAATCCGCTATGTGCTGGAACAGTGCGGCCTGGAGTCGGACGATGAGACAATCGGACGCTGTGTGATGGTAGGAGACAGGGAGCACGATGTCCTGGGGGCCAGGGAGTGCGGCATGGAATGCGTGGGCGTACTCTACGGATATGGAGACCGCCAGGAGATGGATGCGTGCAGACCTGCCTGGATTGCGGGGACAGTGAAGGAATTGAGGGAGTTGCTTCTGTCACTATAACTTGAACTCATAATAACCATTCCTATTATGCAATTGACAAATAGAACAATGGTTGCTATGATTGAAATTACTATTAAGAAGGCAGCTGCTTTGGCGCTTGCCATCAAATGAGAGGGTGGGATTAGATGGACGACAGAATCGTGTTATCGCTGCTTGTGGACAATACTGCAGGTGTGCTGGCCCGTGTAGCAGGGCTGTTCAGCCGCCGCGGATACAATATTGAGAGCCTGACTGTAGGTGTCACCGCTGACCCGCGGTACTCCAGGATGACTGTGGTTTCCCTGGGAGACCAGACCGTCCTGGAACAGATTAAGAACCAGCTCAATAAGCTGGAGGATGTAAGGGATATCAAGGAACTGCAGCCGGACCGTTCCGTATACAGGGAACTGATGATGGTGAAGGTGCGTGCCAATGCCAGTGACCGCCAGTCCGTCAGCGCCATATCCAGTATCTTCCGCGCCACCATTGTGGATGTGGGAAAGGATTCACTGACAGTCATGCTGACAGGGGACCAGTCCAAGCTGGATGCGCTTATTAACCTGCTGGAGGATTATGAAATCCTGGAGCTGGCCCGCACAGGCCTTACAGGACTGGAAAGAGGCGCAGAGGATATAAGGATGCTTCCATAAAACAGAGGCTTAAGGGGGCGGCCAAAGGCGGACAGAGAGTCGTCGGTTTTGTTGCCTTAAACATATATCATTTAAGATTTAAGTTCAAAGGAATTGAAGGAGGAAAAAAGCAATGCCAAAGATTTATTATCAGGAAGACTGTAATTTGTCATTACTGGAGGGCAAGACCATTGCAGTGATCGGTTACGGCAGCCAGGGACATGCACATGCTTTAAACTTAAAGGAGTCAGGATGCAGCGTAATTGTAGGCCTGTATGAGGGCAGCCGTTCCTGGAAGAAAGCCGAGGAGCAGGGTTTCGAGGTATATACAGCGGCTGAGGCATCCAAAAAAGCAGATGTCGTCATGATTCTGATCAACGATGAGAAGCAGGCAGCCATGTATAAGGAGTCCATCGCGCCAAACCTGCGCCCGGGAATGATGCTGATGTTTGCCCACGGTTTCGCCATCCACTTCGGACAGATTGTTCCGCCTAAGGATGTGGATGTTACCATGATCGCTCCCAAGGCACCGGGCCATACCGTGAGAAGCGAGTATCAGAGGGGCAGAGGAACCCCATGTCTGGTAGCTGTTTACCAGGATGCCACAGGTAAGGCCATGGATATGGCATTGGCTTATGGACAGGGAATCGGCGGCGCAAGGGCAGGTATCCTGGAGACCACCTTCAGAGTGGAGACCGAGACCGACCTGTTTGGTGAGCAGGCAGTGCTCTGCGGCGGCGTGTGCGCCCTGATGAAGGCCGGATTTGAGACCCTGGTTGAAGCAGGCTATGCTCCTGAGAATGCATACTTTGAGTGTGTGCATGAGATGAAGCTGATTGTGGACCTGATTTACGAGAGCGGTTTTGCGGGCATGCGTTATTCCATTTCCAATACAGCTGAGTACGGCGATTATATCACCGGACCTAAGATTGTAACCGACGAGACCAAGAAGGCCATGAAGAAGATTCTGTCCGATATCCAGGACGGTTCCTTTGCAAAAGAGTGGCTTCTTGAGAACCGGGTTGGCTGCCCGCATTTCAATGCCATGAGGAAGAACGAGGCAGAACAGCCGCTTGAGAAGGTGGGAGCTGAGCTGAGAAAGCTTTACAGCTGGAATGATACGGACAAACTGATTAACAACTAGTGCTACATAATTGTATTCGAGGATATTGGCGGATATAATGAAGAACAGGCGGATGCCCCGGTAGGAAGCTGAGGAATCCGCCTGTTTTATATATGCAGAATACGTACTTTCGGAGTATCAGTACAAAAACTCCAGGAATGTTTTTAAGGCCATGGCCTGGTTGGCAGGGTGATAGGCGAAACCAATGGTCCTGCGGTGAATGGGGATATTCAGGGGAATCTCTACCAGCAGGCCGCTGTCCAGCTCCTTCTGTACCAACTCCTTGATGACACAGGCAATGCCCAGGCCAATCTTGGCAAATTCAATCAGCAGATCCATGGTGGTTACTTCCAGAATCTGATGGGGCCAGATGTTGTTTTCCGCCATGTATTCGTTAACATGGTGGCGGGTCATGTTGCTGGTATCTAAAAGCATGATGTTGCCGGTCTCAAACAGGCTGGTGTCCTGTCCTTCCCTCAGATACAGGTTCTCCAGATAACTGGGAGTGGTGACAAAGGTGTCCTGGATATCCATGACCGGGATAAAGGCCAGGTCACGGCGGACCGAGGGCTCGGCAACCAGACCCAGGTCAATCTTCTGCTGCTCCAGCCGGGCCAGGGTCTGGGCCGTGGCCTGGCTCTCTATGGTGACCTTCATGTGAGGATACTGGTCGATGAAGGTCTTCAGGTAGGGAAGCAGGATATATTTGCACAGTGTGTTGCTCACGCCAATCCTTAAGTGGCCGATGTCAAATTCCTGAATCCGCTTCAGTTCCTGTTCGCCCCGTTCCAGGGCGTCAAATGCCTCCCTGGTATGTTCGAATAAAATTTCACCCTCAGAGGTGAGCTGTACTCCGCGGGAGCTTCGGGTAAACAGGGACAGGCCAAGGTTGTCCTCCAGCTTGCTGATGGCCTTGCTGATGGCGGGCTGGCTGATGTAAAGTTCCTTTGCTGCCTTGGATATGTTGCCTGCTTTGGCCACTTCATAAAATATCTTGTATTGGGACAGGTTCTGTTCCATGGAATCCCCCTCCTGCTATATAACATTTTTTCATATATCCCATTCGTATTATGTATTTTTATTATAACAATACATATGCTAAAATGTAAAGCACGGATGATATAATTTCAAAGAATTAATAGAGAAGGATATTGAAGGAGGAAATAAGTTATGGGAATGACCATGAGCCAGAAAATCCTGGCTGCCCACGCAGGACTTGAGGAAGTGAAGGCGGGACAGCTCATTGAGGCGGATTTGGATTTAGTGCTGGGAAATGACATCACTTCTCCGGTTGCCATCAACGAGATGAAGAAGATGGACAGGAAGACCGTGTTTGATAAGGACAAGATTGCCCTGGTTATGGACCATTTTATCCCTAACAAGGATATAAAGTCGGCTGAGAACTGCAAGTGCTGCAGGGAGTTTGCCTGCCGCCATGAGATAACCAATTATTTCGATGTGGGAGAGATGGGAATTGAGCATGCCCTTCTTCCTGAAAAGGGACTGGTGGTGGCCGGTGACGCGGTCATAGGCGCGGACTCCCACACATGTACATACGGAGCGCTGGGAGCATTTTCCACGGGGGTGGGAAGCACGGATATGGCAGCCGGCATGGTGACCGGCAGGGCTTGGTTCAAGGTGCCCTCTGCCATTAAATTTGAGCTGGTGGGCAAGCCCTCCAAGTGGGTCAGCGGCAAGGATGTAATCTTACATATTATCGGCATGATTGGTGTGGACGGAGCCCTGTATAAGTCCATGGAGTTCGTGGGGGAGGGAATCAGGAACCTTTCCATGGATGACCGCTTTACCATCTGCAACATGGCAATCGAGGCAGGAGGAAAGAACGGAATCTTCCCGGTGGATGAACTGGCCGCCGAATATATGAAGGAGCATTCAAAGCGCGGGTTTACCGCATATAAGGCGGATGAGGACGCGGAGTATGATGAGACATATGTGATTGACTTGTCCGAGTTAAAGCCCACCGTATCCTTCCCCCATCTTCCTTCCAATACCAGGACCATTGACCAGGCAGGGGATGTGAAGGTGGACCAGGCGGTCATCGGTTCCTGTACCAACGGACGTATAGAGGACATGAGAATCGCGGCGGAGGTATTAAAGGGCAGGAAGATTGCCAAGGGTGTGCGCTGCATCGTGATACCGGCTACCCAGTCCATCTACCTTCAGGCTATGAGAGAAGGGCTTCTGGAGATTTTCATTGAGGCGGGAGCCGTGGTGAGCACACCTACCTGCGGTCCGTGTCTGGGAGGCTACATGGGTATCCTTGCAGCCGGAGAGAGATGTATTTCCACAACGAACCGTAACTTTGTGGGACGTATGGGACACGTGGATTCAGAGGTATATCTGGCCAGCCCGGCCGTGGCTGCCGCAAGTGCCGTGGCGGGAAAAATCATCTGCCCGTGCCGGCTGGATTAACGGAATAAAGGCAATATCATTGTGAAAGGAAAAGGAGACTGAACATGAAAGCATGCGGACACGTTTTTAAATACGGTGACAATGTGGATACGGACGTCATCATCCCGGCCAGATATTTAAACGCCACCCAGGGCCATGAGCTGGCAAAACACTGTATGGAGGATATTGACAGGGAGTTTGTGAATAAGGTCCAAAAGGGGGACATCATTGTGGCCAACAAGAATTTTGGCTGCGGTTCCTCCAGGGAACATGCGCCTATGGCCATCAAGTGCGCGGGAGTGAGCTGCGTTATTGCGGAGACATTTGCCCGTATCTTCTACAGGAATTCCATCAACATCGGCCTTCCCATCATAGAGTGTGCGGAGGCGGCCAGGTCCATTGAGGCAGGGGATGAGGTGGAAGTTGATTTTGACAGCGGAATCATTACCAATAAGACAAAGGGAGAGACTTATAAGGGGCAGTCGTTCCCTCCCTTTATGCAGAAAATCATATCGGCAGGCGGCCTGGTGAATTATATTAACGGACAATAGAAAAGGAAGAAAGCAGCCAATGTGCGGCAGGGAGAATATACTCCCTTCAGAATGAAATTCTGACGCGCGGGGCTGCTTTTTTGCGGAGGAGCACGCCTGACGCAGATATCAGGCACTCTATTCACAATTAATTACGCAGCGCAGTACTGGCCAGACGTAGAAAAGCATCCATCTCCCTGGTGACCCACTTATCCTTGTGGTAAACAATCTGACGCCAGGTCCTCATGTAGAAATCCCTGACATCCAGCACGGCCAGCCCGCCATTGATAATATCCCTGTGTATGGTGAATTCCGGAAGAAAGGAAACCCCCAGGTTCTTTCTCAGCAGGCTGATGATGAATTCCGTGTTCCCAATCTCCAGAAAGGGGTGTATTTCCTTGCCCTGGGCAGCCAGGTACTGGTCCAGGATGAAACGGTAGCTGGCGTTTTTCTCGGTGAGGATGAAGGGCTGGTCTATGACCAGGTCCAGGTCCAGGCTGTCCATCCCCACAAAGGGGTGGCTGGAGGAGGTGACGAACACGATGTCCTCCGGCTCCTCCAGGACTTTTATCCATTTGCTGTCATACATACGCTTATCCAGGAAATACACTATATCAATGGCATTGCTGTTCATCATCTCCAACAGCGTCTCAGGGGAGTCGGTGATGAGCCTTATGTTGACCTTGGGGTAGAGCCGGTGGTATTCCCTTAACAGCTCCGGGAATATGGTGGCGCAAATGGATTCAATGGTCCCCAGGCACAGGCTTCCGGTAAGCTCTGATACATGGGTGACCGCATCCCTGGCATGTTCCAGCTCCTTCATGACAGAGACCGCGTGTTCATAGAACAGGGCTCCCTGATGGGTCAGGGTGGTCTGTTTGCCGATGCGGTCGAAGAGATGGACGTTCAGCTCCTGCTCCAGCTGCTTGATTTGGATGGTGACAGCTGCCTGGGAATAACCCAGCTGTTTGGCTGCCTTGGAAAAGCTCTTTAACTGTGCCACCTGGATAAAGGCGGCAATCTCCCGTAGCTCCATATTATGTGCTTCCTTTGCCTATATAAAAATATTTAAACGATATCATAAAAACATTAAATTTTACAACCATATGGTTTTATGGTACATTAATGTTAATCAGAAATCAATACAAAATGTATAGTAATTTTCCGGATAATCAATTAAAATGGGAAAGGAATTACAATCATTATGGAGAAAACAAATGTTAAGTACGGAGCTTATGTTCAAATTCTGAAGGAGGAGCTGCTTCCGGCCATGGGATGTACAGAGCCCATTGCCCTTGCCTATGCGGCCGCCACAGCCAGGAAAGTGCTGGGGGAGCTGCCGGACCGTGTTGTGGTGGGAGCCAGCGGAAGCATCATCAAGAATGTGAAGTCAGTTATCGTGCCTAACACGAATCATCTGAAGGGCATTCCGGCAGCAGCAGCAGCGGGAATCGTTGCGGGAGATTCGGACAAAGAACTGGAGGTGATTGCAGAAGTTACACCAGACCAGACCGGACAGATGAAGGAATTCCTGGATAACACGGAAATCAGGGTGGAGCATGTGGATAACGGCATTACCTTTGATATCATCGTGACTCTGTATAAGGGGGATTCCTACGCAAAGGTCCGTATCGCCAATTATCATACCAATATCGTGCTGATTGAAAAGAATGGGGAGATTCTTAAGCAGGTAGAGGTGGCAGGCGAGGAGGAGGAAGGTCTGACCGACAGAAGCCTGCTCAACATGGAGGATATCTGGGATTTTATCAATACGGTGGACATCGAGGACATCCGGGAAGTATTGGACCGCCAGATTAAGTACAACTGGGCCATTGCACAGGAGGGTTTAAAAGGGGATTATGGCGCCAATATCGGCTCTGTCCTTCTGGAAATGTCTGGAAATGATGTCCGCACCAGGGCGAAGGCCATGGCCGCGGCAGGCTCTGACGCCAGGATGAATGGCTGTGAACTGCCGGTCATCATCAATTCGGGAAGCGGCAACCAGGGTATCACTGCCTCTGTTCCCGTGCTGGTATATGCGCAAGAATTTAAGGTGGATGAGGATAAGAAGTACAGGGCTCTGGCCCTGTCCAACCTGACGGCCATCCATCAGAAGACGCCCATTGGCAGGCTTTCCGCTTACTGCGGGGCTGTCAGTGCCGGTGCAGGCGCCGGAGCAGGTATTGCTTACCTGTGCGGCGGCGGTTTTGAGGAAGTCGTACATACGGTTGTGAACGCCCTTGCCATTGTGTCGGGTATTGTCTGCGACGGAGCAAAGGCTTCCTGCGCGGCCAAGATTGCCTCGGCAGTGGATGCGGGAATTCTGGGCTACAACATGTATATACGCGGTCAGCAGTTTTACGGGGGAGACGGCATCGTCACCAAGGGTGTCGAGGCCACACTTAAGAACGTTGGTCGCCTTGGAAAAGAAGGGATGAAGGAGACCAACGAGGAAATCATAAAAATCATGATTGGAGAATAAGTATGAAAAAAATAACAGGCAGTTTACCGTTTCGGTTGCTTTTGGGCGTTATCCTGGGCATCATATTCGGTCAGTTGGCCGGGAGCGGCCTTATGCATGTTGTTGTGACAATCAAATACATCCTGAACCAGGTCATTGTTTTCTGTGTGCCGCTTATCATCATCGGATTCATTGCCCCTTCCATCACAAGGCTGGGCAACAATGCATCCAAAATGCTGGGAGTTGCGATTATAATTGCCTATGTTTCGTCTATCGGAGCAGCCCTTTTTTCTATGACAGCAGGTTTCCTTATGATTCCTCACCTGTCTATTGCCACTGAGGTGGAGGGGTTAAAGGATTTGCCGGAAATCGTGTTCCAGCTGGATATACCTCAAATTATGCCTGTGATGAGCGCCCTGGTGTTCTCGCTGCTTCTGGGCCTGGCCGCCACATGGACCAAGGCCTCGGTGATTTCCCAGGTGCTGGAGGAGTTCCAGCAGATTGTGCTGTCCATTGTTACCAAGGTGGTAATTCCCATCCTTCCTGTGTTTATCGCGTTTACATTCTGCGCCCTTTCCTATGAGGGGACCATTACAAAACAGCTTCCTGTGTTCATACAGGTGGTCATCATTGTCATGATTGGTCATTACATCTGGCTGGCCCTGCTGTATGCCATCGGCGGCGCCTATTCAGGCAAGAATCCGCTGGATGTCATAAAGAATTACGGACCTGCCTATATTACCGCGGTAGGTACTATGTCGTCTGCGGCCACACTGGCCGTTGCCCTGCGCTGTGCCAAGAAATCACAGCCGCCTCTCAGGGATGATATGGTGGACTTCGGCATTCCGCTGTTTGCCAACATCCATCTGTGCGGTTCTGTTCTGACAGAGGTTTTCTTTGTAATGACCATATCAAAGATTCTTTACGGAACCATTCCGTCCCTGGGAACCATGATTTTGTTCTGCGCCCTTTTAGGCGTGTTCGCCATCGGAGCGCCCGGTGTTCCAGGAGGTACGGTCATGGCTTCACTGGGTCTGATTACAGGCGTGCTGGGATTTGACGAAACGGGAACAGCCCTGATGCTTACCATCTTTGCCCTTCAGGACAGCTTCGGAACCGCCTGCAACGTGACCGGTGACGGGGCTCTGACCATGATTCTTACAGGCTTTGCCGAGAAACATGGAATCAAGAGGCAGAAGATTGAAAGCGGGCTGTGATAGGCCTGTGTATTTATAAGATATACTAATATGAATATAGTAATTTATAATAAAAACAAAATTGATCTTGAAGCTATAGTAACTATAGGATATATAATGGGTTCAAGAGCCAAGCGGAAAGGACCGGCTAGCCGGTCCTTTTTGCAGCATGATATTTCCGAAAGAGAGGTAAGGAATGGACAAAAAGATTCTAATTAAGAATGCAAAGGCAATCGTGTCCTGTGACGGGGAAGACCGGGTTTACAGGGACGCGGACATGCTGATTGAGGGGCCAAAGATACTGGCAATCGGTAAGGACCTGATGAATGGAGGGGACCCGGCGTCAGGAAAAAATCTGAATCTGGAGGACGTCCGGGTAATCCGGGCAGAGGGAAAGTTCGTGTATCCGGGCCTGATTAACACCCATCATCATTTTTTCCAGACCTTTGTGCGCAATCTCATGACCATTGACTATCCCAACATGATGGTGATGGACTGGATTGATAAGATTTACCGCATATTCCAGAACATTGATTCCGACGTGATTTACTACTCCACCCTTACATCCTTTGCGGATTTGATTAAACACGGCTGTACATGCGCCTTTGACCACCAATACTGCTACACCAGGAAGACCGGCAAGTCATCGGTGGACCGCCAGATGGAGGCGGCAGAGCTTTTGGGCATCCGGTACCACGCCGGAAGGGGGACCAACACCCTTCCCAGAGGTGAAGGAAGCTCCATTCCCGACAATATGCTGGAGACAACGGATGAGTTCTTAAAGGACTGTGACCGGCTGATTGGACTGTATCACGATTCCGGGCCCTTTTCCATGAAGCAGATAGTCATGGCGCCCTGCCAGCCCATTAACTGCCGCAGGGATACCTTTGCCGAGACCGTGGTCATGGCCAGGGAGAAGGGGGTCAGGATGCACACCCATCTGGGCGAGGGAGAGAACGAAGGCATGATGGCCCGCTGGGGCAAGCGCACCATGGACTGGTGTGAGGAGATGGGATTTATCGGTGAGGATGTATGGTACGCCCATGACTGGGAAGTGACAAAGGAAGAGTATAAGGTTCTGGCAGCCACCGGAACAGGGGTTTCCCACTGTCCGGCACCGGCAGTACTGGGCGGCTTCCCGATTCTCAATATAAAGGAAATGCAGGAAGCAGGCATTCTGGTGAGCCTGGGGTGCGACGGTTCCGCCACCAATGACAGTTCCAATCTGCTGGATGCCCTGCGCATGGCTTACCTGATGCAGGCATACCACACCAAGGAGAGAGGGGGATGCACCTCCGCTTATGATATGTTAAAGGTGGCCACCGTAAACGGGGCAAAGACCCTTGGAAGAACCGACCTGGGGTCCCTGGAAGCGGGAAAAGCAGCGGACCTGTTCATGATTGACACAGAGACACTGGAGCTGGCGGGAGCCCTGCACGACCCGAAGAACCTGCTGGCAAGAGTGGGACTTACCGGACCGGTGTGGATGACGATGATTAACGGAAACATTGTTTACAAAGAAGGCATCCTGAAAGGCGTGGACGAGAGAAAGCTGGCCCTGGAGGGAGAGGCTGTTTGTACAAGGGTCATCCGGGAGCCTCACAGCGCTTACAGGGATTTTATTTGACAGGGAATTTATCTGACAGGGAATTTATCTAATAGGGAATTTATCTAATAGGGAATCCGGCATCAAATCTGACGGGGAATCTGGCAGGAAAAAGGAAAGAAGGTTGGCAGGTGAAGGAATATTTTTCTATCGGGGAATTGGCGGAGCTATTCGGGCTTAACATACAGACACTGTACTATTATGACAGCGTCGGAATCTTTTCTCCCAGGGAACGCAATGAGAAAAACGGGCGCAGAAAGTATGAGTTTGACCAGATATACGAGCTGGCAAAGGTGTCCTATATGCGCCGTCTGGGCTATTCCCTGGAGGAAATCAAGAAATCCAGAACCAGCTTAAACTCCAACAGGGCTGTGGACATCATGAAGCAGCGCTCCCAGGAGCTTCGCAGGCAGTGGCAGGAGCTGCTCAACATAGATGAGGCCATCCAGAGGAAAATCCAGTTCATGGAACAGGAGATGGATGGAATCCGCCTGGATGAGATTGCGGTGAAGCATTTTGAGGACCGGAAGTTTATTTCCATAGGCGACGAGGAGCTGCTGTACAGGGAAAATTCCTTTTACTTTTATCCCACCATTGCCTTTTATGAGGGGGACCGGAAATACTTTGGGGCCTACCTGTATCCGGACGATGAGGAGATACCAGAGACCATACACCAGTCCAGAATCCAGATTATCCAGGGAGGCGACTTCCTCTGCGGATACCATCTGGGCGGATACGAGGGAGTACCGGATACCATCCGGCGTTTGAGGGAGGCCAGGCCGGACCTTGAGCTGGGGGCTCAGGCCATTAATTTTAATATTCTGGATCAGTTCGTGGAAAGTGATAATGAAAACTTTATCACCGCCATGCAGATTCGGGTGTTATAGATTCACATGACTGATGATTCAGTACCAATTATGCAGTACCGACTATGCAGTACCAACTATGCAGTACCAAAGAGGAAACATGAAAAATCTAAGGAAAAAGGAAGGGGAAGAGACATGAAAAACAGAATGCGTTTAGCGGCAGCAGCCCTGGCATTATCCATGGCAGGCTTTGGCCTGACCGGATGCAGCGGGGAAACAAAGGAGACAGCGGCAAAGACAGAGGCAGCAGATAAGCAGGCTTGGGGCGCCCAGGCCGGAGATACCCAGGCAAAAGGGGACCAGGCCGAAGACGGCCGGGCGGAAGGGGGCCAGACAGCGGACGGCAAGACATACAAGGTGGCCCTGTGCCTGTCCGGCGCGGCCAATGATATGGGCTGGTGCCAGTCAGCCTATGACGGGCTTAAGCTTCTGGAGGCGGATTACGGCTGTGAGGTGACCTATACGGAGAATCTGACACCGGATGACATTGAGGCTGCTTTTGCGGATTATGCGGCCAGCGGATATGACGTGGTCATCGGCCATGGATATGAGTTCGGGGACCCGGCAGTGGACGTTGCGGAGCAGTATCCGGATACAAAATTCATTGTGACCGAGGGCGAGGTGTCTGCTGACAATGTGGCCTCCTATGTGTCAAAGTGTGAGGAAGGCGGATACATCATGGGAATGCTGGCAGCCGGCATGTCCGAGAGCGGCAAGGTGGGCTTCATCGGACCGATTCAGGGCGCGTCCCTTGTGAAAATCATGAACGGATTTGAGGACGGGGCAAAGGAAGTAAACCCTGACATCCAGGTACAGACCGCATGGACCGGTTCCTTTACCGATACGGCCCTTGGCAAGGAGGCCGCCCAGGCCATGATTGATAATGGCGCGGATGTAATCGGACACTGTGCCAACGAGTCGGGAACAGGAGCCATCAATGCGGCAAAGGAAGCAAAGGTCTACGCCACAGGCGATTCCTATGACCAGAATGACCTGGCGCCCGACACCATCCTTTCCTCATCTGTTTACCATATCCCTCAGGTGATTGAGGCGGCCTTTAAAACCGTTGCGGACGGAACCTTTGAGGGCGGCATCTACCAGCTGGGAATGGCAGACGGGGCAGTGAGCGTTGCTCCTTACCACAATCTGGATTCCGCTGTTCCCGATGAACTGAAGCAGAAGATTTCCGATAAGATTGCGGCAATTGAATCCGGAGAGTTTGAAGTACCATGTGATACCAAGCCCAGAGCATAAGATATTTCCTGAAAGGGGCCTGCATCAAACCAACCGCAGCAGAGCGTGTCCGGGGGTGCGGGCCCTGTTTAGAAAGAAAGGATGGAACGGATGCCATTACTTGAGATGAAGCATATAACCAAATCCTTTGCAGGCGTGTATGCCAACGAGGATGTGGACCTGTCTGTGGAGCAGGGGGAGATACATGCGCTGTTAGGGGAAAATGGGGCTGGCAAAACCACCCTTATGAACATTCTGTTTGGCATTTACGAGGCGGACAGAGGGGAAATCTGTTTTAAAGGCGAACATGTGGAATTTAAGTCGCCCGGTGAGGCGATTGCCAGGGGAATTGGCATGGTCCACCAGCATTTTTCCCTGGTTAAGAAAATGACGGTGCTGGACAATGTGATGCTGGGACTGAAAGGGGAGGGCATCGTGGCGGACCGGAAGTCGGCAAGGGAAAAACTGACGGGCCTTGCCGCAACCTACGGCCTCTCGGTGAACCCGGAAGCGCCTGTCCATACCCTTTCCGTGGGAGAGCAGCAGAGGGTGGAGATTCTTAAGGCCCTGTACCGGGATGTGAGCCTGCTGATTCTGGACGAGCCCACCGGCGTTCTAACCCCCCAGGAAACGGAGAATTTCTTCGGGGTCTTAAAACGGCTGCGGGATGAGGGATATGGAATCATCATCATCACCCACCGGCTGGGGGAAATCATGGATATCAGCGACCGGGTGACGGTGCTGCGGGATGGCCGGAAGGTCAAGAGCCTGGTGACAAAGGAGACAACGCCGGAGGAACTGTCTGCCTGCATGATTGGGCGGGAGCTTAAGAAGGGAAGGGAGATAAGGGAATCCGCTGCCGGGGAGGCGGCCTTAAGCCTTAAGGATGTGTGCCTTCACAAAAAGCACAGCACCAAGATGTCCTTAGACCACGTAAGCCTTACAATCCGCAGGGGAGAAATCCTGGGAATCGCGGGCGTGGAAGGCAACGGACAGAAGGAACTGGCCGAGGTAATAACAGGAATCCGCAGGATAAACAGCGGACAGATGGAATACCAGGGAAGGGATATACGAAAGGACAGCGTAAAGGAGCGGTTTCGGGCCGGCATCTCCTATATTTCCGACGACCGTCACGGCGACAGCCTGGTCATGGACATGACGGTGGAAGATAATCTGATATTAAGGGACTTTGACCGGGAACCGTTTTCGAGGAAAATGGTGCTGGACTACAGACAGGCAGAGAAGAGAGCCCGGGAGGCCCTGGATGAATACAACATCAAGACCTCGGGTAAAAGCGGCATCAAAACACCGGTAAAGCTGATGAGCGGCGGAAACCAGCAGAAGGTCATACTTTCCAGGGAGATATCTGAGAAAGCCGGCCTGATTGTGGCCAGCCAGCCCACAAGGGGACTGGATATCGGAGCCACCCAGTTTGTCCATGAAATCCTTCTCAGGCAGAGGGATGCAGGCAGATGCGTCCTGCTGATATCAGCTGACCTGGATGAAATCCTGGGAGTAAGCGACCGCATCGCGGTCATGTATGAAGGCCGTATCATAGGGCTCCTGAACCGGGATGAGGCAGATGTACATAAGATTGGCCTGCTGATGGGCGGTATTGCTAAGGAGGCGGCAAATGAATAGGAAATCAAAGATATTTGAGATAGCGGGCATCGGACTCATCGCAGTGGCCGTGTGGACGGTTCTTATCATGCTGTCAGACGCAAGCCCGGCAGAGGCTTATGCCATGTTCTTTAAAGGCATATTTGGAAATTTAAACGGGTTCATGGAAGTGTTTGTAAAGGCAACTCCCCTGATTTTTACGGGTCTGGGATGCGCTGTGGCGTTTAAAACCGGCTTTTTCAACATCGGCGCGGAGGGACAGTTTTACATAGGGGCCCTTGCCTCTGCGTGGGCGGCCCTTACCTGGACCGGGATTCCCGGGGTACTCCGTATCCTGTGCGCCATCTTAACGGGATTTGTCTTTGGAGGTCTCTGGGCGCTGATAGCAGCCATGTTTAAGGCAAAGCTGGGGATATCGGAAATCATTGTAACCATTATGCTGAATTATATTGCCATCAATTTCCTGGGTATTGCAGTCAGGACCTTCCTCATGGATCCGGCAGGAAGCATACCCCAGTCGCCCAAGCTGGACCCTTCCGTCACCCTTTACCGGTTCTTAAAGCCCACCAGGCTTCACGCGGGCTTTATCATCGCCGTGCTCATGGTGTTCCTTGTCTGGTTTATCCTGGAGAAGACAACGGTGGGATATGAAATCAAGGTGGTGGGATTCAACAAGCGGGCCGCTGCCTGCAATGGAATCTCTGTTGTCAGGAACATCATCATTTCCGCATTCTTAAGCGGCGGTCTGGCGGGAATCGCAGGAGCCGTGGAGGTCATGGGCGTGCAGAGAAAGCTTCTGGAGGGAATCTCCGGGGAGTGCGGATACACAGCGGTGCTTATTGCCCTTCTGGCCGCCAACCATCCCCTGGGCGTGCTCTTTGCTGCCATCGGGTTTGCAGCCCTGGAGGTGGGGGCGAATTCCATGCAGAGACAGATGGGAGTGCCGTCAGCCATTGTCAATATCCTGGTGGGGCTGATTGTGCTGCTGATTCTGGGCAGGGAGTTGTTTAACAGGAAGAGAAAGGGGGAAAAACCATGCTAGAGCAAATCATGACCGTTGGTTTCGTGACGGCCCTTCTGACGGCTTCCGTAAGAATGGCGGTGCCCCTGATTTACGCCGGACTGGGGGAGACCATATCCGAGAAAGCGGGAATCCTTAATATAGGCATGGAGGGTGTCATGCTGGGCGGAGCGTTCTTCTCCTTTGCGGGAACCTTTTATTCCCGCAGCCTGGCCATTGGCCTTTTGTGCGGCATGGCAGGCGGGGCAATGGTCAGCGCCATCCACGGGCTGCTGTCCATCAGGCTGGCCCAGGACCAGTCTGTCAGCGGAATCGCCATCAATATATTCATGGCCGGAGTCACCAGCTTTCTCTATAAACTGATGTCAAGCGGCCATTCCTATCAGCAGATAGAACCGTTTGCCAAGCTTAAGATTCCCTTTCTGGGGGATATACCCCTGATAGGAAACGCCCTGTTCAGCCAGGATATACTGACATACGGGGTCTATGTGCTGGTAATCCTGGTCACCCTGTTTTACAGCAGGACGTCAAAGGGAATGGCCTTTGCCGCAATCGGGGAGAACCCCAGGGCTGCGGATTCAGCCGGTATACCCGTACGCCGTTACCAGTGGGCGGCCGTGCTGTTAAATGGCCTGCTGGGAGGACTGGGAGGCGCGTATCTGGTTCTGGTGCAGGTGGGCAATTTTTCTGAGAACATGACATCAGGCAGGGGATACATAGCCCTGGCGGCAGTCATACTGGGCCGGTATGTGCCCTTTGGAATGATGGGTGCGGCCTTCATATTCGGCGCGGCCAATGCCCTTCAGATCCGCCTCCAGGCCATCGGTGTACCCCTGCCCACACAGGCCCTGGCCATGCTGCCCTACATCATAACCCTGGTTGCGCTTATGGGCTCCATCGGCAAAAACAGCGCGCCGGAGGCATTGGGTAAGCCGTATATCAGGGGAGCCAGGTAGGGGCCCCGCTCCTTCAGTTCCAAAGCGTTGCGGAAATGAGACAAAGGAATGCTGGATAATCTTTACGGAATAATGATTGACAGTCCCCCTGGCCTGTAGTAAGATAAGAAAAACGGATGTGCGCCACGGTACACAGTACTGGTATCTGCGCTGACAGGCCTGTCTTACGGCAAGTGCCTCACAGCAAAGCGGCGGCAGCAAATCCCATAGCAGGATATGTGATTGACTGACCTGAAGCAGGGCTGAAGGGGAAGGCGGGGACACAGATGTGACAGTATGTTCAGGATACGCCTTTTTGGCGTATCCTTTTTTACTTTATTATCGTGAGGTATTATATGGAAACAAGAATTGTGGTGATTGGCTCCAATATCGGTAGCTGATAAAACTATATAAATCATCTGACGGGGAAGTGTTACCGGAGGCCGCCATGGCCATGGACCCTGACCCGGCAAGAAAAGGAGAGGAAGAACATGAACTACGACCCAAAATCACCCCATGCAGAGGAATTCATCCATCACGGGGAAATTGAAGAGACCCTTGCCTACGGGGAGGCAAACCGCACCAACAGGGAACTGATTGATGAGATTCTGGCAAAGGCCAGGGAGCGCAGGGGCCTGACCCACAGAGAGGCCATGGTGCTTCTGGATTGCGGCCTTGAGGACAAGAACCAGGAGATTTATGAGCTGGCGGAGCAGATTAAAAAGGATTTCTACGGAAACCGCATCGTGCTGTTTGCGCCCCTGTACCTGTCCAATTACTGCATCAACGGGTGCGTGTACTGTCCCTACCACGCCAGGAACAAGCATATCCCAAGGAAGAAGCTGACCCAGGATGAAATCCGCAGGGAGGTTATGGCGCTGCAGGATATGGGACATAAGCGCCTGGCCCTGGAGACGGGGGAGGACCCGGTGCACAATCCCATTGAATACATGCTGGAGTCCATTGACACCATTTACAGCATAAAGCATAAAAACGGCGCCATACGCCGCGTCAACGTGAACATAGCAGCCACCACGGTGGAGAATTACAGGAAGCTTAAGGACGCGGGAATCGGTACATATATCCTGTTCCAGGAGACATATCACAAGGAAAGCTATGAGAAGCTTCATCCCACGGGGCCGAAACATGATTACTGTTACCACACAGAGGCAATGGACCGTGCCCAAATGGGAGGTATCGACGACGTGGGCTGCGGCGTGCTGTTTGGCCTGGAGCTTTACCGGTATGAATTTGCGGGACTTTTAATGCACGCAGAGCATCTGGAGGCAGTGTTCGGGGTGGGACCCCATACCATCAGCGTGCCCAGGATACGAAGGGCGGATGACATTGACCCGGATTCCTTTAACAATGGAATCGATGATGACACCTTTGCCAAGCTGGTTGCCTGCATCCGCATCGCGGTTCCCTACACAGGCATGATTGTGTCCACCAGAGAGAGCCGGAAAACCAGGGAACGGGTGCTGCACCTGGGCATTTCCCAAATCAGCGGCGGTTCCAAAACAAGCGTGGGCGGCTACTTTGAACCTGAGCCGGAGGATGAATGTTCAGCCCAGTTCGATGTAAGCGACAACCGCACCCTGGACCAGGTGGTGAACTGGCTCATGGGAATGGGATATATTCCCAGCTTTTGTACGGCCTGCTACAGGGAAGGGCGCACAGGCGACCGTTTCATGTCCCTGTGCAAGAGCGGACAGATTCAAAACTGCTGCCATCCCAACGCCCTTATGACGTTGAAGGAGTATCTCATGGATTACAGCTCCGAGGAGACAAGGCGCATCGGTGAGGCGCTCATAGAGAAGGAAATCGGAAGCATACCAAAGGAGAAGGTGCAGCAGATTGTCAGGGATAACCTGGTGAAGATTGAACAGGGCGTCAGGGATTTCAGGTTTTAAGCGGGAAATTAACCGTGTAACTAAACGGCAATGAATCAGGGAAAGAGGAGCGGATGTCCATGGGAATGAACAATACGCCGGCATCGGACCGGATACATATTGGATTTTTTGGAAGGAGAAATGCCGGCAAATCCAGCGTGCTGAACGCGGTCACGGGCCAGGACCTGGCCGTGGTGTCGGACGTGAAGGGAACCACCACGGATCCTGTATATAAGGCCATGGAGCTGCTGCCTCTGGGCCCTGTGATGATGATTGACACGCCGGGCATTGACGACGAGGGCCAGCTGGGAAGCCTGAGGGTGAGGAAGAGCTATCAGGTACTCAACAAGACAGATGTGGCTGTGCTGGTGATGGATGTCTGTCACGGCCCGGCTCCGGAGGACTATGCCCTCCTGAAGAAGATAGGGGAAAAGCAGATTCCCTGCGTGGCAGTCTGCAACAAGGCGGATTTGGACGGGATTTTCGGTCAGAGACCGGAGGGGATTCCTGAATCGGTTCCCGTCCTGTCTGTCAGCGCCCATACCGGTCAGGGTATTACGGCGCTTAAGGAGTGTCTGGCACAACTGGGCAAGACCCAGGAGAACAGCCGGAAAATCGTGGGAGACCTGCTTTCCCCATCTGACCTGGCCGTACTGGTGGTGCCCATTGACAAGGCGGCCCCCAAGGGACGCCTGATTCTGCCCCAGCAGCAGACCATACGGGACATCCTGGAAGCGGATGCAGTGTCCGTGGTGGTCAGGGAAAACGGACTGAAGGGCACGCTGGCTTCTCTGGGGAAGAAGCCCAGAATGGTCATCACCGACAGCCAGGTATTTGCAAAGGTCAGTGCAGATACGCCGGCGGATATTCTCCTGACCTCGTTTTCCATTCTCTTTGCCCGCTATAAAGGCAGCCTGGAGCCCATGGTGCAAGGCGTCAGGGCTCTGGACAGCATCAGGAAGGGAGACAGAATCCTGATTTCCGAGGGCTGCACCCATCACAGGCAGTGCGAGGACATCGGGACCGTAAAGCTGCCCAGGTGGATACGGGAGTATACTGGAACAGAACCGGAGTTTGTGTTTGCCACAGGTACAGAGTTTCCGGATGAACTTGCAAGCTTCCGTCTGATTGTCCACTGCGGCGGATGCATGCTGAATGAGCGTGAGATGAAGTACAGAATGAAATGCGCCCAGGACCAGGGAATTCCCATGACCAACTATGGCATAACCATTGCTTACATACAGGGTATATTGAGGCGGAGCGTGGAACCATTTCCGGAGATAGCGGAGCTGCTGGACGGCAGCCGGGAAGGATGAGGGCGGATATAAGGCAGGGGCTGTGAAGCATATTTTATGTAATACAGGCTCCTGCTTTTTTGCGCTTTTTTCAGCCTATATATTCCGGAGATTATATATATCTTTTTAGTGGAAATAAAAATATTTTTTATTTTAAATAGTATATTGAAAAATATTTCTAACGTGATATACTTATAACTAAGGGAATTAATATAGAGAACACACATAGATGGAAGGAGAAGAAAGTATGAGGATTCAGGGTAAGAGAGTCTGGATAGCAGGACAGTTCATGGCAGCCCAGATGGAGATTGAGGACGGAGTCATCAGCCGTATCCATGAGTATGGTGCGGGAACGGCGGACCAGGATTACGGGGATAAGAGAATCGTGCCGGGCTTCATTGACATCCACACACACGGAGCATATGATTTTGATACAAACGACGGCCAGCCGGAAGGACTTCGCAACTGGATGAAGCTGATACCTGAGGAGGGCGTCACAGCCATTCTGCCCACCACCGTGACCCAAATGCCGGATGTGCTCACCAGGGCCGTGGCCAATGTGGCAGCTGTGGTGAAGGAGGGCTACGAAGGGGCGGAAATCCTGGGCATCCATTTTGAGGGACCGTTCCTGGATATGGAGTACAAGGGGGCGCAGCCGCCTGAGGCCATTGCGTCTGCATCCGTGGAGCAGTTTAAGAAATATCAGGAGGCAGCCGAGGGCCTTATCAAATATATCACCCTGGCGCCGGAGCGGGACCCGGACCATGCGCTTACCAGATACTGTTCCACCCACGGGGTGGTGGTCAGCATGGGCCATTCGGCCGCCACTTACGAGCAGGCTCTTTTGGGCATTGCCAACGGTGCGTCGTCCATGACCCATGTATATAACGGCATGACGCCTTACCATCACCGCAAACCGGGACTGGTAGGCACTGCCCTCAGGGTAAGGGATATCTACGGGGAAATTATCTGTGACGGATGCCATTCCCACCTGGCTGCCCTGAACAACTTCTTTACAGCCAAGGGACGTGATTATTCCATCATGATCAGCGATTCCCTCAGGGCTAAGCACTGCCCTCCGGGAGGACAGTACCAGCTGGGCGGCCATGACATTGAGATAGGAGAGGACGGACTGGCCCGCCTCAAGGGAACAGATACCATTGCGGGAAGCACCCTCAACATGAACAGGGGACTTAAGATTCTGGTGGAACAGGCACTGGTGCCCTTTGACACTGCCCTTAATTCATGCACCATCAATCCGGCCAGATGTCTGGGCGTGGACCACAGAAAAGGAAGGATTGCGGCCGGATGCGATGGAGATTTAGTGGTTCTGGATGATGATTACAGCGTACTCCAGACATGGTGCAGAGGACGTGCAATGCTTTGATGCAAGCCCCTGAACTGTCACGATTTAAAGGAAATTTTCGATAAAATCCTTGAAAATGCTTGCATTTACGGCGGCATGATGGTATAGTGTATACGATAACTAATGTAGATTACTGATAAAAGAGTGGACACCAGTCCACTCTTTCGTTTTGGAAAGACAGGAAAGGTGGTGGAACGATGGGAAAAAAGGAGAGCTATGAGAGCCGGGTGGAGAAACATCTCCTTCCACTGATGGAAGAGCATGGTTTTGAACTGGTAGACGTGGAGTATGTAAAGGAAGCAGGTACCTGGTACCTGAGGGCTTATATAGATAAAGAAGGCGGGATTGCCGTGGATGACTGTGAGGTCATCAGCAGGGCTTTAAGCGACTGGCTGGATAAAGAGGACTTCATTGATGACAGTTATATCCTGGAAGTCAGTTCGCCGGGATTAGGCCGTCCTCTTAAGAAGGAAAAGGACTTCGTAAGAAGCATGGGCAAGGATGTGGATGTAAGGCTTTACCGTCAGCTTAACAAGCAAAAGGAATTTACGGGCGCCCTCAGTGCATATGATGAAAATACTGTGACGCTGACCATGGAAGACGGAAGCCAGATGATATTTGAAAAAGCGGACATTGCCCTGATACGGCTTGCGCTGGATTTTTAGTTAGATCATTCACATGCTGAGACATGGATAGGAGGATAAACATGAACAAGGAACTGTTAGAGGCAATGGAGGTATTGGAGAAAGAGAAGAACATTTCCAAAGATACTCTCATTGAAGCCATTGAGAACTCTTTACTCACTGCCTGTAAGAACCATTTCGGAAAAGCCGATAATGTAAAGGTCACGGTGAACCCCAATACCTGTGACTTTGCAGTATATGCAGAAAAAGCGGTTGTGGAAAACGTGGAGGACGATTGTCTGGAGTTGAGCCTGGCGGACGCCAAGATGCTGAACCCCAAGTATGAGATTGGGGATACGGTACAGATTCCGCTGGATTCCAAGAAATTCGGCCGTATTGCCACACAGAACGCAAAGAACGTGATTCTGCAGAAGATACGCGAGGAAGAACGCAAGGCACTGTACAACGAGTATTTTATGAAGGAAAAGGATGTCATGACCGGCGTGGTACAGCGCTATCTGGGAAAGAACGTGAGCATTAACCTGGGCAGGGTGGACGCCATCCTCAATGAAAGCGAGCAGGTAAAGGGCGAGACATTCCGTCCGACGGAGCGCGTCAAGGTATATGTCATCGAGGTAAAGGATACGCCAAAGGGCCCCAGGGTTTCTGTGTCCAGGACACACCCGGACCTGGTGAAGCGCCTCTTTGAATCCGAGGTGGCCGAGGTCCGCGACGGTACGGTGGAAATCAAGGCCATTGCCAGGGAAGCAGGTTCCAGGACAAAGATTGCGGTGAAATCCAATGACGCCAATGTGGACCCGGTAGGCGCATGCGTGGGCCTCAACGGTTCCAGGGTCAATTCCATTGTTAGTGAATTAAAGGGTGAAAAAATCGACATCATTAACTGGGATGACAATCCTGCGTACCTGATTGAGAACGCGTTAAGTCCTGCCAAGGTCATCTGCGTTGTGGCGGACGAGGAAGAGCGGGAAGCACAGGTTATTGTGCCGGATTACCAGCTGTCCCTTGCAATTGGCAAGGAGGGACAGAACGCAAGACTGTCCGCAAGGCTTACGGGCTTTAAGATTGATATTAAGAGTGAGACCCAGGCCAGGGAAATGGGACTCTTCGAGCAGATGGGACTCCAGTACGGCGATACGTCGTCTGAGACCTATGAGGAAGAGCCGGAGGGATCAGAAAGCTACCAGGAATATGAAGAAAACTATCAGGAAGACGGAAGCGAACAGTAAAAGGGATACTCTGAGAAGGTTAGGAGTGATGTAAGTGAGCATGAAAAAAGTTCCGCTCAGGCAGTGCATTGGCTGCCAGGAGATGAAGAGCAAGAAAGAAATGATAAGAGTCATAAAAACCGCCGAGGATGAGATTATGTTGGATGCCACAGGCCGCAAGAACGGCAGGGGCGCTTACCTGTGTCCATCAATGGAATGCCTGAAGAAGGCAGTGAAGGGAAAGGGACTGGAGCGTTCCTTCAAGATGGCCATTCCCAAAGAGGTGTATGAAACTCTGGAAAAGGAGATGGAAGAACTTGGCAGATAACAAAAGGCTGTTAAGCCTGGTGGGCCTAGCGACAAGGGCCAGGAAGGTGGTCAGCGGCGAATTTTCGACGGAGAAATCAGTAAAGAGCGGAAAGTCCCATTTGGTAATCGTATCGGAAGAAGCTTCGGACAACACGAAGAAAAAGTTTACCAACATGTGTACTTACTATAAAGTCCCAATCTATCTGTTTGGAACAAAGGACGAACTTGGGCATGCCATGGGGCAGGAGTTCAGGGCGTCACTGTCAGTGGAGGATGCAGGTTTCGCAAAGTCAATGGTAGAACGAATGAATATAAACGGAGGTAGCTTGAATGAGAGTAAGTGAACTGGCAAATGAACTGGGCAAGACCAGTAAGGAGATATTGGAAATTATTAAGACTAAAGATAAATCAGCTGTATTGTATGCAGCATCGAATGTGACAAAGGATCAGGAGAATATTGTGCGCTCTTTTGCAAATCCTAAGAGGGACGCAAAACCTGCCGCACCGGAGCACAGGACGGAGGCTCCTAAAACAGAGGCCCCCAGAGTGGAAGCTCCAAGGACGGAAGCGCCTAAGACAGAGACTCCTAAGGCAGAGGCTGCCAGGAGCCAGGACAGCGCATCAAAGGGTGAGCCGGCTAAGAAGAAGCTGACAGCCGTGTTCCGCCCTCAGAACGCCCAGCAGCAGATTAAGCGTCCGGTTCCTCCGAAACCACAGGGAGGAAACCATGGTCATACGGCTCCTGCCCCGGCGGCAGCGCCACAGGCAGCACATACGACACCACAGGCAGCTCCGGCTGAGCCTGCCAAACCACAGGTGCAGGCCCAGTCCGCGGATACGGTTTCAGAGAGAGCCGCAGCACCCCAGCCGTCCGCAGCACCCCAGGCAGGGGTTCAGGCCGGAACTCAGGCAGGAACCCAGGAAACTGCCCAGGACAGCCGCGATACAGCCAGGAGCCAGGGAGGCTATCAGGGAGGCCGCGACAATAACAGGAGCCAGGGAGGCCGCGACAATAACAGGAGCCAGGGAGGCTACCAGGGAGGCCGCGACAATAACAGGAGCCAGGGCGGCTACCAGGGCCGCGACAATAACAGGAGCCAGGGAGGCTATCAGGGAGGCCGCGACAATAACAGGA
>ERZ894236.267-NODE-267-length-72208-cov-95.4926_pt1 | contig 72208 bp, 59 predicted proteins | sample MGYA00380297_ERZ894236 | MGnify/ENA primary metagenome ERZ894236 (study PRJEB32331, sample SAMN06328420) | human gut metagenome | biome: human gut microbiome; feature: stool | host: Homo sapiens | collected 2014-08-04 ... | reverse complement strand
TTCTTGCCCGAAAGGAGCCATTTTTTTCCAAAGACACAAACTATTTTACACTACCAAACCGTAGCCACTGGCAATATCATACCATATGTCATTTTCCGCTTCCACGAGGGAATATCCATTTGTCGCTTCCACGAGCTTAGTCATACTCATGCAACTGTTTTTTGCTTTTTTAGCCTTTTTACATTATTTCTTGCTGCTGTTTTTACGATATTTGAGCTTTTTTTCTTGTGTCTACGGTTTAAATTATACCTAAATGGCTATTAAATGTGGCTTTGTCGCCAACTTCACATAAGCGGGTAGATTTCTGCTAAAATCATGTACTCTTTTTTGAAATCTGATATTCATTCCTTTTATTTTTAAACGTGATAAAACGAGGGTAGTTAAGCCCTCGCCTTTTCTTAGAAATTATTTACTTTATTGAGGAAGGTGATAATGGATGTTCTTGCCCTTTCCTTCTTGGATAAGCAGACCGTTTTCAACCATTTTCTTTAACAGCCGTCCGCATGATGACTGACCCATACCAAGCAGTATTTCTATTTCTTTTCTTGTAATAAAACCCCGTTGTTTTGTCAGAGCAATCACCTTTTCTTCCGGTGTGCATTTCTCTGGATTTACCTGTATTTGTCTTGCGGATTCAGGCATTGTATTCAGGTTAGGAAGAATAATCTTAAATGCATTATCAGATGTTTCAATCTGCGGTGTCATTCCGGTTCCATCATACGCTTCCATGATTTTTATAATTCCGGTTCCATAGGCTTCTATCAACTCCAAACGGTAAAATACATTTGCCAGTTTGGTGTTTCGACAGACGGAAATGCCCATGGTTACATCTTTTAAGGACACGCCGCTTACCAGACCGCCGATAGAGGTAAATTCAAGTCTGTCTGCATAAAGGCTGATGAAGGAGCTGGCACGGAATGAATATTCACGGTGTACCAGAAGATTCAAAAGAGCCTCCCTGACTGCGGTTTCCGGATAATCCCGTCTGTCAATACGATATAACTTATCAAAGGTTGAGTGTGTCTGATTGCGGAAATCAATAAAGTCATAAGTTTCATCCATCTGCTGAAACAGGGAGCCGGAAAACTCTTTCCGATCCTTAAATTCACTCTGCGTTGTACCTTGAAAAACAGCAGCTTTAATTGTATGCACACACTGATCCGAAAGTAGCAGCCCCAAGTTTGTATAGACACCATCCTGTGTTACCATTCTCAGTGTTTTCATTTGTGTGAGACCAAACTTTACATTTCGTTCAGCAAATATTTTTTTTGCACTTTCAAAGGTTAAATTCTGTTCTAAAGACCGCATTTCTTCAAAATGATCTCCGTCTGTTTCCTTGATCATGCGACGGATTGCCGTATTTGTGCCGGAACAGAGGAATAACCCTGACGGACATAAACACCTTCAGGACGCAATCCCTTTTTGGCTATATAATATGGTCTCTCTGTTCCCTGCTGAATGTCAACTGCAACGATTTTTTTTTCGTCTACCGTTACTGTTTCATAGTGAAGAAACATCGTCAGATCCGGTTTAATTGCGTCTCGAACCATATTGCTGATCTGCAAAGAAGTTTCGTCTGGGTTATCCAGTCCTGACACTGTTCCGTCATCCTGAACACCGATGTACAGTTTTCCTCCCTCACAGTTTGCAAAAGCAATGATTTCTTTTTTTATATCCTCCACCACAATTGCTTTTAGTTCAACCATTTCGCTTTCCTGAAAAATCATCTGACCGCCTCCTAATTTTATTCTACCCATATTCTAATCATTCTACTCATTCTTGTCAACTGTTTGGTTAGAATGAGTAGAATAAATCAAAAATACAATAGGAAATGGAATGATAATCGACTTTTTCAAAATATCGAAATGGTTTGTCCCGAATATTATATATTATTCGAGACAAATACTAACACCATATGTTATTTTTGTCGTTAATGAAACAGCCTCCTTTTTTCGATATTTTTCTCGCCATATTTCAACTTGGAAAAGGAATTGAATAGATGACGGCAAACGCGTGGACCCCTTGAAAATCAAGGCTTTTTCCGTTTGTCGTTATTATACCGTAATGGCACAGTCATGTTTTTATACGAGTTTCGCGAGTTTCATGCAATCCAAGGGTATCTTGACAATTAATTTAATCAGTGATAGAATGGCAAGAAATAAAAGAGAATTTCAACCCAGATAGAGGTATAATTATGTTTAATAATCAGTTCCAGAAACTGAATAGGGACGACGATAGGTAGCGTTTGTATCTGTGATTTGTCATAGGTGCAAGCGCTAAATGTGTTGTGCCTATGTGGAATATAAAGATAATAGACCACATTGGTAAAGATAAATACTTTGCTCGTGTGGTTTTTTTGTACCCTTTTTATCAATTTCCATACGAGTACATATTTTGAAAGAAGGTGATCGTATGGGACATAAAGACGATGTTCTTATGGATAGTAGTTGTTTTATAAAAATCAAATAACGAGATAGAAAGGATAAAACAATGGAAAATATAAAAGGAAATATTATTGTAACTGAATTGGAAGCTGAGGAGTTAGTAGAACACATCGGAGAAACAATACAAATTCATGGAAGTATCTATAAAATTAGAAAAATGAAAGGTTTTTCTTTTGTGTTATTAAGAACAAAAAGAGATGTAGTTCAGTGCGTTGCTTCGGGAAATCTCGAAATACCAGCAGAAGAAAGTTGTGTAACAATTACTGCGATTTTAGTGGCGGAAGGTAGAAGTAAAACAGGATATGAATTGCATATTAAAAATATAAAAGTTTTAAGTAAACCTCATGAAATATCACCAATTGTAATCAACCAAAAAATCGTGGATACTTCTATAGAAAATTTGCTTGACTATAGACCAATCACTTTAAGAAATGAAAAAGAAAGATCTATTTTCAAATTACAGGAAGGCATTTGCAGGGGGATTAGAGAATTCCTTTATAATGAACATTTTACAGAAGTTCATACGCCTAAGATCGTGCAGTCAGGAGCAGAAGGAGGCGCCAATATATTTTCTTTAAACTATTTTGGACAAGAGGCATATTTGGCTCAAAGCCCTCAGTTTTATAAGCAGATGATGGTAGGCGTGTTTGAACGTGTATTTGAAATTGCACCAGTGTTCCGAGCTGAGAAACATGATACATCAAGACATTTGAACGAATATACCAGCGTGGATTTTGAAATGGGCTATATAAATAGTTTTGAGGAAATTATGGAAATGGAAACTGCAATGCTGAAATATACATTGAATTATTTGTCTGAGCATTATAAAAAGGAAATAGCATTGCTTGATCTTAATTTGCCTATAATTGAGACAATTCCTGCAATTAGTTTTCATGAAGCGAAGATTAAAATAGCTGAGGCTCATAATCGTCCTGTAAAAGATTGGGAAGATTTTGAACCAGAAGAGGAAAAACTTTTATCAGAGATTATTTTTAAAGAAACTGGAAGTGAATTCGTTTTTGTAACACATTATCCGAGTGTAAAGAGACCGTTTTATGCTATGGACAGTAAAGAACATACTAATGAAACAGAAAGTTTCGATTTGCTGTTTAGAGGACTTGAAATTACAACCGGTGGTCAGAGAATCCATAATTATGAAGAACAGATTGCAAAAATGAATAAGAAAAATATGAATGTGCAATTGTTTGAAAGTTATCTTATGATGCATAAATACGGTATGCCGCCACACGGAGGACTTGGACTTGGCTTGGAACGTTTCACTAGTAAGTTATTAGGATATGAAAATGTAAGATTTACGACGTTGTTCCCGAGAGATATTAACAGATTGCTTCCTTAAAGCATGCTGTAATTGTGTGAGAAGTGGAGCAGAAAAAACCGTCTTCTTCATCCAAGAACACAATCAATGAAGGGGCAGTGCACCGGGTGCCGGCGCATCCCCTGCGGTATCTGATGGACGGGGCCGGGCTTACTATGCCTTAGGTGGCAGATATGAAATGGTGGTCGGAGCGGTTATGTACTGCCCGGAATGTGGAAATCTGCAGGTGGAATTAAAAAATACAAGATGTTAATAGAAAGAACCGAATAAGTTTGGCTTAGTCGGTTCACTTCACACATCAATTCAATATGAAAATAGAGAAATTTAAGTATGCGGCAAATATACACCATATCAGATAGGGAATTTGTAAATAAGCAGCCAGAGGGCTAACAATGTAAAACTGCCTTATCATAATTATTATTATAAAGATTAACGCAATGAGCCAGATAAAAGCAAATAGGTAAAGGTCCAAACCGAAGAAGATAATGCTCCAACAAAAGTTGAAGAATAACTGTATACCATAGATCAACAAAGCTTTCGGTTTATTGGGACTGTTTGAAGAATAAACTATATATGAGGATATTCCCATCAGTATGTAAAGTATTGTCCATACGATAGGAAAAATAAATCCTGGTGGGCTAAAAGCTGGTTTATCTAAAATAGAGTATGATGACATATTTCCGCTAAATAATGCAGACATTGAACCAACTGCTAATGGGATAAGTATTGATATAATAAGAGCACTTTTATTTCGTATTTTCATATACTGGTATGCCTATTGTTTATATTTAGTTAATTATATGTAATGGGGTTATAAATTATGATTTTGTTAGAAGTGAGATTAGCTAAAGACTCGCCAGTCCTTCTAAAAGAACTGACGAGGTGGTGATTAGTAATGATTTGCTTCTGCGATAGCTTTAGTTTGGTGGACAGTACCCCAAGGGTGATGAGGAGGTGAATAAATAGAGTATAATCTTAAAGGAATATCACCAGTGTTTACTACATTGTGCCAGATTCCGGCAGGAACAAATATAGCACTGTTAGTAAAGACTGGTTGTTGAAAGTTTAAACGGTCCATCTGGTTACCCATTTGAACAACCCCATGGCCGGATTCAATATGCAAAAATTGGTCATCGTTAGGATGAACCTCTAACCCTATTTCGTCACCAACTGGTATACTCATCAGAGTAAGCTGTAAGTTATTACCTGTCCATAAGGCAGTGCGAAATGTGTCATTATTCATAGTGGCATTGCTAATATCAATAATAAACGGATTTGGACCGTAATCAGTTGCCACATTTGATTGGAAGCTGGAGTAGGAAGCTCCCGAGGTATAGGAAGGCGAGTTAGTATGTTGATTGTTAAACATTTTTGTCTCCAAGGCGCTAATTTATAATATTATATGAAAAAAAGACGTATTTGCTCATTAGAAAGAACAAGAAGTAAGACAAATGATAAGTAGCTACACATCGAACTGAAATTTTAATAGTATGAAAAAGCAGAACCCATTGTCCCGTTGCTAACGGACTAAGCGAAGATGAGATACAGCAGGTGCTGCAGTATGCCATACATGATAGTATCTGGAAAGGCAATATACGGAGCACAAAGAAACTTAGGGAGAAATTTGAGGTGCTATATACACAAAGCCAGAGAAGGAGTGGAACAGATTATGATACTATTGGAATTCAAAATCGGACAGATGAGAAGTTTGGGAGGAAAGTGCAATGACGTATGATGAGAATGAAATCAGGAAGGCCATATCCGTCACACCCTGGCACGGAAAGGGTCAATACTACAGAGCGCCCACACAGGATGAGTTTTATCGTGCAGGCGCCGGAGAACCCGAAACAGAATGAATACCAAGGCAATCTATAGCAGTGGCACCAAGTACATGCTGGAGCACTTCCCCTTCGAAGAGAACCATTCCGGGAAGGATGCCTGTAACTTCAAGATGCCTAATGGAGCCATCGGCTTTCACTGTTTCCATAACGCCTGTTCTGATAAGACATGGCAGGTATTATGAAATTGGGCCTACCGGAAACGGCAGGCCTATTCGATTACCTAATTCCCGTAACCTGGCTCTGGACGAGTCCATGGTCGGCTGGTTATATGCTGACCGGCTACCAGGTGGACCCCGCCTGCGAGGCATTTTTGATGTGTCCGGTCAAGAGCAGCGACGAAGGCAAATGCATTACGGATGCCAGAGGTGTGCTCCGGATTGCGGAGACTTTTTTGTTATAAGAGAATGAGATGAGCCCAACTAAAACGTCAGGCCCACACATGTATAAAATGTTTTGGTGGTGTGGATAGGGGTACTTCCACTAATTGTTTTATCAACTAAATATGGACAAAATATTAACAGGAAAAGTGGGGCCGGATGAACCGGGCCAGCCTAAAACCTAAGAAGCAGTTTCTTTTCCAGCATCTTCCTTTACTATATAATTTGCCAACGCATCGATAAAAGCTCCATTGTGCGGTTTCTGATTAAGTTTGAAGTTAAAGACTTCATCCAACAACTTTCTGTCCCCATGAAGCCATATGGTATTGATGATGGTACGGATATTCCGCTCCACACACCCAATGGATGTCTGATAGCAGGTGGCTATCTCCACGTAGAGTCCCTTGGATATGTAGGTGAGCAGGTCCGGCTCATGGATGGTCCGGATTACTCCATAGATAATATACCGGAAGCCTATGTAGGAATTGTTGACGCCCAGGCGTCGAAGCAGGTTACTGGTTTCTCTTTCGTATTTCATGATAATCCCTCCCAAATGTTTGATATACTATAAAGGTATCCAATGAGAGGGGGGCTTATCAAGAGGCGGGGATAACAAAAGGTTACAAAAAATGTCGAAATATGCGAAACGATTGGTTAGGAAGTATTGAAACAGAAGGTGAGTACTGGTTGGATTGCCATGTGGTAAATCATATCAAAAGATGGTATGATAATAATCATTGGCATAGGCCACATGATTGTATGGGGGTGCGCACATGGAAGAACAGATATTGCAAATCATAAAAGTTGAGGACAGTAAGAATCCCCTGACAGACGAGGAAATAGCGTCCCGCCTGCAGGTATTCAGGGAGGATGTGACCACGGTACGCCGGGAACACCATATCCCTGATTCCAGGAAGCGGAGGAAGCCGGTCATATTTGAGGACATGAAGCGGATTCTGACGGGACATCCGGACCTATCGGACCGGGGGCTTACCAGGATGCTGGAGGAGGATGGCTACAAGATAGGAAAATATGCCGTGGGTAGGCTGCGGGAAGAACTTTTAGAGATATGGACTCCTTCCGGCGCCTGCCGGGACAAGGAAAACGCCGGCACAGCGCCGGAACATGCGGAACCTGCATGGGAGGATGACAGGGCAAATGCGTTCAGCGCCTTTGTGGGATTTGACGGAAGCATGAAGACCCAGATAACCCGGGCCCAGGCAGCTGTATTGTATCCTCCCGGAGGGCTGCACTGCCTGATATACGGTCCTTCCGGCGTGGGAAAGAGCTTTCTGGCTGAACTCATGCATGAGTATGCCTGCGGCACTGAGAATTTCGGAAAGGACGCCCCTTATTTTGAGTTTAACTGCGCGGATTATGCGGATAATCCCCAGCTTCTGCTGGCCCAGCTCTTCGGATATAGCAAGGGGGCATTCACCGGCGCCGCTGACAATAAAAAGGGAGTGGTGGAGCTGTGCAATGGGGGAATCCTGTTTCTGGACGAGGTGCACAGGCTTCCGCCGGAGGGCCAGGAGATCCTTTTCTACCTGATGGATAAGGGAAGGTTCAGACGCCTGGGGGAAGTGGATACCCAGCGGGAGAGCCATGTGATGGTTATTGCCGCGACCACGGAAAATCCTCAGAGCTCCCTGCTTCTGACCTTCAGGCGCAGAATTCCCATGGTCATAGAAATTCCTTCCTTAAAGGACCGGCCGGCGGGAGAGAAGCTGCAGTTTATCCTGCGTTTTTTTCAGTGGGAATCCAGGCGTCTGGGGAAACAGATAAAAATAAGACAGCAGGCGCTGTGGTGCCTGCTGGGCGGGGACTGCCCCGGCAATGTGGGACAGCTTAAATCAGATATCCAGGTGTGCTGCGCCAAAGCGTTTTTGGAAGGGCGGGCCAGAAAGGACGGGCGTATCACCGTGTCCTTCCCGAGCCTGACTGAGAACCTGAGGAAGGGGTATGTACCTGACCGGATTACCAAGGAGATAAAGGAGCTGTGCCCGGACGACTGTTATGTATTTCCCGATGATTCCGGGGAGGATGCCGGGAAATCCGGAGCGGAAACCTTTCTGGAGGGCTTTAACATATATGAATCCCTGGAGGAAAAGTATGACCAGCTGCTGAGAGACGGCCTGAGGGAACGGGACATCGAAGTCCAGCTCACCGACGAGATAGAGTCCAGATTCCAGCGCCATATCCATGAATTCCAGAAGTCGGGCATCCGGGAGGACGAGATTGCTTCCATCGTGGGGGACGACATCCTGAGCATGACAAGGGATATCTGTGATCTGGCCAGGAAACGGCTTCCGGGGCTGGAGGAACAGGTGGTGTTTCCTCTGGCTATTCATCTGAACATGGCCATGGAGAGGATGCGCAGCCATGGGCGTATGGTTTACCCCGGCATGGAAAATATTCGTCAGCAGTCCTACGAAGATTATGAGGCCGCCTGCTATGCCGTGGATGAAATACAAAAAAAGTATTATCTCACTCTGCCGGAGGAGGAAAAGGCATTCCTGGCCATGTACTTTAGGAAATTCAGAAAAAAGGACATGGCCCAGGAGGGGAGGATTGCGGTGCTGGTGGTATCCCACGGTCCGGTGGCCAGCGCAATGGCCCAGGTTGCCAATGCCATCATGGGAACGGAACACGCCGTTGGTGTGGATATGAACCTGTGGGATACGCCGGCCCAGATGGCGGAAAAGACAGTGGATATGGCCAGGCGCGTAAACCAGGGAAAAGGCTGCATCGTGCTGGCGGACATGGGGTCTCTCCTGAATGTGGGCCAGAAGATTCGGGAGGAGACAGGTATGCGGGTCCGCGTGCTGTCACGCACAGACACCATGATGGTGGTGGAAGCAGTGCGCAAGACCATGTGGACAGACGAATCCCTGAACGAGATTGCGGATGAGCTGGACAAGATAAAGCTTACCGGAACCAGGGAACAGGCGGAAGCCAGGAAAAAGGCGATTCTGTGCCTGTGCATCACAGGCCAGGGGGCCGCCGTGAAATTGAAGGAGCATCTGACGGAGCGCCTGAAGAGCAACCTGTCCGGGACGGTTATAGTGACCAGGGGATATATTGAGGATTCCAGCATTGAACGCATCATTGCCAACACGGAAAAGGAGTATGAGATACTGGCCATTGTGGGCACCATTAATCCGGAGTCAGGCACCTATCCGTTTATATCTGTAAGCCGGATCTACAGCCCGGAGGGCATCGGGGAGCTTCGCGGCATATTAAAGCGGAGCGCCATGTTCGAAGAAAACCAGCTGTCAGAGGTTATCTCCCCGGACCATATTTATATAAGGACAGAGGCGGAGTTCAAGGACCAAATTATAGATGAGGCAGTGGGACATATGGAAGAGGAAGGATTGGTCCGGCAGGAATTCCTTCTCAGCGTCTATAAACGGGAGGGAATGATGACCACCCGGCTCAGCCAGGGTATTGCCATTCCCCACGGCGACCCCGGATTGGTTACAAAACCAGTCATTGCCGTTACAAAATTAGACAAACCTGTTTTGTGGGATGGGGTCAACACTGTGGATGTTATTTTTATACTGGGGATTCAGGAAGATTCCAGAAAATATTTTGAACAGCTGTATCAGATTATTTCTGATGAATCTATGGTTTCTGCCATCCGTGCCAGCCGGACACGGGAAGAAATATGGAATCTGTTATGTAAAAATACAAAATTAGTCAATTAGTTGGCATCATTCTTGCTTTATATATTGTCAGAAAGGAGCGAGAATGATGAATATAGAGAAATTTCCGAAAGTGACAGTAATCTTAAGAGGCTATACCTATTCACAGACCCGCACGGTTGTCAGGAACCTGGTGGGGACCTGCTTAGGCTCCGTTGAAATTACCATGAATACTCCGGGAGCCCTGGAATCCATACGGAAAATCAGCCAGGAATTTGGAGGACAAATCATGGTGGGAGCCGGCACGGTCCTTACCTATGAAGAAGCCGTGGAGGCCATTGAGGCAGGTGCAGCCTTTTTGTTGTCTCCCACGGTATTTGAGAAGCGTATATTGGACCTGTGCCGGGAGCGCGGCGTGGTTTCTGTGCCAGGTGCTTTATCACCTTCGGAAATCAGACAGAGCTTCCTGGACGGGGCGGATATCGTGAAGATATTCCCGGCAGGCAGGCTGGGAAGCAGATATGTGTCAGACATCCAGGCGCCTCTGGGGAAAATGCCTCTGATGGTCGTGGGGGGCATCGGCACCTCAAATGTGCAGGAGTACTTTGCGGCAGGGGCATCATTTGCGGGAATCGGTTCGGGTATTTTCCTGAAAGAGGATATACTGAATGAGAATGAAGAGGGAATCCGCGGTTCCATAGCAGCCATGGAAGAGAAAATGAAGAGTATGGAGGAAAAAGAATCATGAGCGGCATTGCGTTTAATGAATCATTGATTCTGAAATTTGACAAACCCATGACGGACCGGGAGGTTTTGTCCGCCATGACAGATTATCTTTGTGAAAAGGGCATTGTAAAGGATACATATAAGCAGGCCATCCTGGAGCGGGAGCAGTCCTTCCCCACAGGACTTAAGACAGGGGGAATCAATGTGGCCATTCCCCATGCGGATATCTGCCATGTCAATGAGGCGGCCATCTGTGTGGCCGTGCTTAAGACACCGGCTCCATTCAGGGCTATGGATGAGCCTGACAATGACGTACCGGTAAGCCTGGTCATCATGCTGGCCCTCACAGAGGCCCACGGACATATTGAAATGCTTCAGAGAATCGTGAAGCTGATTCAGAACCAGGAGGATGTGAAACACATAGTGGAGGCGGGACAGCCTGACATCATCCATAAAATCATCAAGCAGTACCTGCTGGAAGATGGGAACTAAAAATAAGATTATCCAAAGGAGAATATAAAAATGAAGCGTATATTAGTGGCATGTGGAAATGGAATCGCAACATCAACCGTAGTGGCAACCAAGATCAGGGAGAAATGTGAGGACAATGGAATCCCGGTATCAGTAACCCAGTGCAAGCTTCTGGAGGTGGAATCCAAGGCAGATGATTTTGATTTGCTGGTTACGACGGGAAAGTTCACGGGCGGCAATGTGAATATTCCGGTGGTAGGCGCCATTTCCCTGCTGACAGGAATTAACGAGGACGCGACGCTGAATGAGCTTCTGTCCTATCTGAAGTAAAAAGGGGTTTAGGCAGACAGCCATTGGCTATGAAAGACAAATGAAATCTTAGGGGAGATTAATCATATGCAGATACTTTATAATATTTTCAATACGATTCTGGACGCAGGCGCAGTGGTCATGCTTCCAATCATCATAACCATCATAGGGCTTATTTTCCGCGTGAAATTATCAAAGGCATTCAGAAGCGGTCTTACCATCGGCATTGGCTTTGCGGGTATCAATCTGGTCATCAACATGATGAAGAGCAATCTGGGACCTGCCGCCCAGGCCATGGTGCAGAATTTCGGCATTAAGCTGGATATTCTGGATGTGGGCTGGGGTGCCATAGCGGCAGTTACATGGTCATCGCCCATTATCGCCATCCTTATATTTTGTATCCTGGCAACTAACATTGTCATGCTGGTACTGAAGGCCACAGATACCCTGGATGTGGATATCTGGAATTATCATCACATGGCAATCGTAGGAATCATGGTTTATTTTGTGACTAAAAATGTGGCAATGGGTATCGGCGCAACGGTTATCATGGCCATCATCACATTCAAGCTGTCAGACTGGACCGCGCCTTTGGTAGAGGATTACTTCGGCATTCCCGGCGTATCCCTTCCAACCATGTCGGCCCTTTCCTCCATCATTATCGCAGCGCCCCTTAACTGGCTTCTGGATAAGATACCCGGAATTAACAAGATTGATTTTGAAATCAAGGATGCTAAGAAATACCTGGGATTTTTTGGCGAACCCACCATCATGGGTCTGGTACTTGGCTGCATTATAGGTGTTCTGGCCAAATACTCAGTGGCTGATATCATGGCGCTGGGCGTGAACATGGCGGCTGTTATGGTATTGATTCCAAAGATGACCTCTCTTTTCATGGAAGGACTCATGCCAATCTCAGAGGCTGCCAAAAAGTTTACCCAGGAGAAGTTTAAGGGCAGGAAATTCCTCATTGGTCTGGATGCGGCGGTTGTAGTGGGAAATCCTGATGTCATCACCACATCCCTGATAGTCATTCCGTTGACTATCCTAATGGCTGCCGTTCTTCCGGGAAACCGCGTGCTTCCCTTCGCGGATCTGGCAGTTGTGACCTTCCGTGTGGCCCTGGTGGTTGCAATCACCAGAGGAAACCTGTTTAAGAACATCATCATGGGCCTGGTATGCACAGGAGCCATTCTGCTGGCAGGTACGGCCACAGCGCCGGTTCTGACCCAGCTGGCCACTTCCGTGGGACTGGATCTGGGAGAGGGCATGATTACATCCTTCGCGGCCACCAGCCTTACGGTAAGCTTTCTGGTATATGAGGCATTCGTCAAGAGGCCATACATCTTTGTGCCGGTGCTGATTGCGGTTATGGCAGCTGTATGGGGGTTCATGAACCGGTATAACAAGAAGAAAGCAGTTTTAGAAGGAGGAAATGATGTTGCGAGCAATTGATAAATTGGAGCCGTTCCAGAAGGCCATATCCAAGGCCCATCTGGCATCGGCAGGTGTTTCCATTGATTCCCTGGACCACAAGCCCCTCATTGCCATTGCCAACAGCTGGAATGAGATATGTCCCGGGCACGTGCCTTTAAAACAGCTGGCTGAGGAGGTAAAGAAGGGAATACTGGAAGCCGGCGGCGAGCCCATTGAGTTCAACACGGTAGCCATGTGTGACGGCATTGCCCAGGGGCATTCCGGTATGCGTTACTGCCTGCCCCACAGGGAAATTATCACGGATTCCATCGAGGCCATGGTGGTGGGAGAGGGCGTGTTTGACGGAGTGGTGTACATGGGCTCCTGTGATAAGATTGTGCCGGGAATGCTGAACGCGGCGGCACGGATTGACCTGCCGTCAGTCATTGTCACAGCCGGTCCCTGCTATGCCCAGATAAAGCCCAATGAGTCAAAGGAGCTGCGCCAGCAGTTCCTGCGGGGCGAGATAACAGAGCGTCAGCTGATTGAGGGGACGCTTAAGTATTACACAGGGCCCGGAATCTGCCCCTTCCTGGGGACAGCCAATACCATGGGCGCCCTCTGTGAGTCCCTGGGAATGATGCTGCCGGGAGGAAGCCTGATTCCTTCCAGCACCAGCATGCGCCGTTTCAGCGCAAGGGAATCAGGGCGTGCCGTGATGAAGATGGTTGAAATGCAGATTCGTCCCAGCCAGATTATGACGCGGGAGGCGCTTAAGAATACCATCACTCTTCTTTCCGCTATCGGAGGGTCCCTGAATGCTCTGATTCATCTTCCGGCGCTGGCGGCAGAGCTGGGGATTTCCCTGGACTGGGATGATTTTTCAAAGATTACCACCACCACGCCGGTACTGTGTTCCATTGTACCCAACGGAAACAGGACCGTGGTAGACCTGCACTGCGCAGGCGGAATACCGGCCGTGATGAAAGAGCTGGAGTCTGTGATGAACAAGGATGTGCTGACTGTGACAGGGGAAACGCTGGGGCAGATTCTGGAGCGTACGCCTCAGGGAGACAGGGAAGTGATAAAGTCTATGGACGAGCCTGTATCCAGGGCGGACGGAATCCAGGTGCTCTATGGCAATCTGGCGCCTCAGGGAGCCCTGGTAAAGACATCGGCAGTTCCCACGGAGGTGCGCCGCTTTAAGGGCACGGCCAGGGTATTTGAGGGCGAGGATGAGTGTTATGCCGCTTTCCGTGCAAAGGAGATAAAGGAAGGCGACGCCGTCATCGTACGCTATGAAGGACCTAAGGGAGGTCCGGGAATGAAGGAGCTGCACCGGATTACGGAAATCATCAAGGGCATTCCCAACACAGCGGTTATCACCGACGGCCGTTTCTCAGGGGCCAGCGGAGGCTTAAGCATTGGCTATCTGTGCCCTGAGGCAGCGGATGGAGGTCCTATTGCCCTGGTAAGGGATGGGGACAGGATAACCGTGGATTTGTATAAGGATTATCTGCATCTGGAGGTCAGCGACGAGGAGCTGGAAGCCAGACGCAGAGAATGGAAGGCAGTCACACGTCCAAGGGAAAAGGGCCTTCTCGGCCGGTACGCCCGCCTGGTGAACACAGCCAGGTCAGGCGCTGCCCTGAACAGGGAGTAGAAAGCAGAGGAATGATAAGGGAAACCATAACAGAATATATGATACGATGAGGAAAAAGAGTGTAAACCGGTTCCGGGAGCAGACGGTTTATGCTCTTTTTCAATTTGCGGGAAAACCGGCAGGGCCGGATGTATGTGTGTGTGCCCGGGCGGCCGGATGAATTTTTGGGGATGGGGTGGGTAAAGAGTGGGAAGCGGATGTAAAAATGCGGATGCAAAAACGGAAAAAATAAGTATTAACCGGGATAGGGATTATGGTATACTGGAATAAGATTGTCTTGAGAATAAGAAATAAATAGTTAATGGGAGGATACGACAATGGAAGAACAAAAAACGGGATGTCTGGTGTGCGGAGCGCCGCTGGAATATCTTCAGAGTCAGATTGAAATGGAATGTACCTACTGTCACAAAAAGTTTATGAGTAATGCCAGATGTGTGAACGGTCATTTTATCTGTGACAGCTGCCATGAGCAGATGGGCCTGCGTGTCATTGAAGATATATGCAGGCATACAGACAGCAGGGACCCGGTGGCAATCATGAAGAAAATCATCCTGTCCCCCTATATCTATATGCATGGACCGGAACACCATGTGCTGGTGGGATCCGTGCTTCTGGCCGCCTATAAAAATGCCGGGGGAGAACTGGATTTGGACGCTGCCCTGGAGGAGATGAGAAACAGAGGAACGCAGGTGCCGGGAGGTATCTGCGGTTTGTGGGGAACCTGCGGGGCGGCCGTGAGTACGGGCATCTTTATCAGCCTGATTACCGGGGCATCACCTTTAAGCGGAAAAGAGTGGGGGCTTTGCAATGAGATGACTTCCAGAAGCCTTGGGGCTATTGCTAAAACAGGGGGCCCCAGATGCTGTAAACGGGATTCCTACACAGCCATATTGCAGGCGGTGGATTTTGTGGGAGAGAAATTCGGGATATGGATGGAACGGCCCAAAAAGACAGTATGCGGATTGTACGACCGGAACGAACAGTGCCTGAAGGAAAAATGTCCTTACAATCCGTTGGGATAAATGGCTGAACAAGTGAGGCGGGTCTAAGGATAGGATATCCCCGTGCCCGTCCCATCCGGTTGGTCATCAGATTATCATTCCGGCGAGCTCTGATTCTGCCAGCTATTGATATGAATATGGTATACAATAAGTTTGGGGTTAAGGGTGCCTGCGCCGTCTGGGCTGCCGCAAATAAAGACCGGAAAAGACGGTTTAAAAAGCAGTTCTGCCATGTCAGTCATAGACAGCCAAAACGGTGCAATGATATAATAATATAAATACCCTGAGATTTCCGGGAAAAAATCCAGACAACAGGAATGACATACAACTGCCCGCATGGAGGAGCTTATGCAAGAGGATACCCTAAAACAATTCCTGCCTGCCACTGAAAGATGGTTTAGGAAAACATTCGGAGAACCCACCAAAATACAGAAGGAAGCTTGGCCTGCCATTGCTGACGGAAGGCATGTGCTGGTCAGCGCTCCAACCGGTACAGGAAAGACCCTTTCAGCCTTCCTGGTGTTCATAGACCAGTTGGGCGGACTGGCAGGGAGAGGGGAGCTTAAGGAGGAGCTGTATGTGATATATGTGTCTCCCCTTAAGTCTCTGGCAGGGGATATCAGGGAAAATCTCCGTAAACCTTTGGAGGGGATCGAGGCGGAAGCTCTTGAGGAAAACAGATTCCGTCCGGAATCCGAAGAACCTGGAGAGGGCACGCCGGGAGGCGGACCGGGTAAACAATCCATAGGGCAGATTCAGGCCGCCATCCGTACCGGGGACACGCCTCAGAAAGAGCGCCAGAGGATGGTAAAGCATCCGCCTCATATACTGATTATCACGCCGGAATCCCTGTATCTCATGCTTACATCCAAATCAGGCCGCCAGGTGTTAAAGACTGCAAGGGCGATCATTTTGGACGAGCTTCACGCCCTTATAGATACCAAGAGGGGAGCGCATCTGATGCTGTCAGTGGCCAGACTGGATAAACTTTGCGGGCGCAGGCTTCAGAGAATTGGCCTGTCCGCCACCATTGAGCCGTTGGAGCTTGCGGCCGCCTACCTGTCCCCGGAACCGGCCGTCATCTGTGCCCCATCCATGGATAAGCAGGTGGAAATTCAGGTCGTTGGCACGGCTCCTGCTGTGGGAAGACGGAAGGACCCGGTATGGGAAGAACTGGGAATGGCAGTGTACCGCCAGTGCTTAAGCTGTAAGAGTGTGATTGCATTTTCCGAGGGAAGACGTTATGTGGAAAAACTGGCATATTATGTAAATCTGCTGGGCGGGGACGGGTTTGCCAGAGTCCACCACGGAAGTCTGTCAAAGGAACAGCGGGATGAAGTGGAACGGGATTTAAGAGAGGGACGGCTGCGGCTGTTATGTGCCACATCATCCATGGAATTGGGCATTGACGTGGGGGACGTGGAGCAGGTTTTGCAGGTCGGATGCCCCCGTACCATTTCCAGCACCATGCAGCGGCTGGGCCGGGCCGGCCATAATCCGGGCCGGGTCAGCGTCATGTACATGTATCCCAGGACCGCGCCTGAGGCAGTATATTGCGGCATGACCGCACAGGTGGCCCGCCATGGAGGCGTGGAACGGGCCAATCCTCCGCGCATGTGCCTGGATGTGCTGGCCCAGCATTTGGTTTCCATGGCTTCGGGAGAGAGCTACAGCATAGCTGATGTGATGGAAGTCCTGGAGCGGTCCTACCCATTTTATCAGGTGACCAGGAAGGATGTGGAGGACGTCCTTGCCATGCTGGCAGGAGATTACGAGCACAGCCGGGAAATACCGGTGCGTCCAAGGATTTTGTACGACCGGATACACGGCCGGGTGGCCGGGGATGTTTACAGCCGTATGCTGGCCACGGCGGCAGGAGGGACCATACCCGATAAAGGGATGTATGCAGCCAAAACAGAGGACGGGGTGAAGTTAGGAGAGCTGGACGAAGAATTTGTCTATGAATCCAGGATTGGGGACCGTTTCATGCTGGGGTCATTTGGCTGGCGTGTGGTCCGTCAGGATAAGGACTCTGTTATCGTGACCCAGGCCCCGGCTGAAGGCGCCAGACTTCCATTCTGGAAGGGGGAGACAAAAGGAAGGGATCTTCGGACCAGTCTTGCCTTTGGCCGTATATTCGGAGAGCTGGAGAAGGCCTGCCGTGACGGAGAGCTGGAAAAAGCCCTGGGAAAACTGGGGTTAGACGAGTCCGCGTCGTCCAATGCGTCCGGCTTTATACAACGTCAGATTCAGGCCACAGAAGGACTGCCTGATGACAGGACCATAGTGGTGGAGCATTTTAAGGACAGTACAGGGAGCCATCAGGTCATGGTCCATGCTTTGTTTGGCAGACGGGTAAATGGCCCGCTGTCCCTCGTCCTGCGTCATATGATACGGAACACCATGGGATTGGATGTGGGAAGTGTGGATGAGGAGGATGGATTCCTTCTGTATCCTTACGGCAGGGAGCAATTGCCGGAAGGGCTTTTGTTCCAAATCAACCCGGACCAGGTACGGCCGGTGCTGGAAGCAATCCTGCCTGATACTCCTCTGTTTGGCATGACATTCCGCTACAATGCTGCCCGTGCCCTGATGGTGGGCATGAAACGGGGCGGGCGCCAGCCTCTTTGGATGCAGCGCCTTAAAAGCACGGAAATGTTAAGCTCCCTGATGGACCAGCCGGATCATCCCCTGATTCGTGAGACGAAACGGGAATGTCTGGAACACCAGTGGGATATCAGCGGAGTGATGGAGATACTGGCCAAGATCCGTTCCGGCCTTATTACAGTCAGAGAAATCTGGCTGGATGTCCCTTCTCCCATGTCTCTGCCCTTCCAGTGGCAGGCGGAGGCGGAAGAAATGTATGAGTACTCACCGGTGACACCTAAAATCCGCCAGACTGTGCAGGAAGATTTGAAGAAGGCACTGCTCAAGCCCACAGCAGAGGAACTGGCCAGGGGATGGACACGGAAAAAAATGCCGGAAAATGAGGAGGAGCTTCATTCCCTTCTCATGATGGAGGGGGATTTGGAGGCAGGGGAGCTGGACATACCGGCTGAATGGCTGGATACCCTGGCTCGGCAGGGACTGGCCTGTTATGTGGAGCCCGGAATCTGGATAGCGGCAGAACACGAGGACGAATATATGAGGGCATTGCGGCAGCAGGATGAGGAGGCAGGAATGCATATTATCCGCCGGATGCTCTACTATCGGGGCGGTCAGACTGCGGGGGATGTAAGGGAACGGTATTTTCTGTCTGAGAAAATGACAGAGGAGCTTTTGGATAAACTGTGCCGCTGCAAACATGCAGTGGAGGACCAGGGTGTATATTATCACGAAAAGCTCTATGAGAGAGCCAGGGAAGGCCATATACGCAGCCTGCGAAGCCACGCGGTCACACAGCCGGCTTCCCATTATGCCGCGCTTATGGCCTCAAGGGCAGTGGTACATTCCACGTCAGAAGAACAGTTAAGGGAGGCCATGGAAAGAGGATGCAGAAAACCATGCCCTGTACGCTTTTGGGAAAATGTGTACTTTGCCAGGCGGGTGGAGCGCTATGGAGGCAGCTATCTGGACCGGTTGCTGGCACAGGGGGATTATTTCTGGAGAATGTCGCCGGAAGGAACCCTTTGCTTTTGCAGCTATGAGGACATTGACTGGGAGGCAGACGCCGGAGCGCAGGCAGCAGGATTTGAGGGAGATGTGATTGAAGGAGAGGTGATTGAAGGAGAGGTGATTAAGAGAGATGTATTTAAGGAAAATGCGTTTAAGGAAGATGCGCTTAAGGAAGATGAACCTAAGGTGGGGGAGCTTAAAGGAGATGAGCTTCTCATGTACAGGGAGTTAAAACGCAGAGGAGCCAGTTTCCTTAAATTCCTTACAAAGATACCGAAGGAAGGCAGCGCCCAGGAAGTACTGTTAAGTCTGGCTGAAAAGGGTCTGGTATGTGCAGACAGTTTTGTGCCTGTAAGGCAATGGCAGAACCAGGACAAGGTGAGGAAAGCTGCTGTCAGACAGCGCGTGAATACCAGGGTCATGGCCCTGTCGGCAGGGCGGTGGGACATAGTAAGGCCAGTAAAAAAGTATGGGCCGGAGGAATGGCTGGAGCTGTTTTTGGATGAAAATATGATTCTGTGCCGTGAGACTTTTAAAAAGTCCATACAGGCTGTGTCAGACTCTCCCTATGCCCTGACCGGAGAAGATGGGAAGAAGTGGGATTGGAGCTGGGCGCAGGCATTGGAAATTCTGCGTGTCTGGGAATATACGGGCCGCATTCGCAGAGGCTATTTTGTGGAGGGGATGTCGGGCGCCCAATTTGTCCGCAGCGAGGATTACGATGCCGTGACCGGTGCACTGAGGGAGCCGGATGACCATGTGGTGTGGTTAAACGGAACAGACCCGGCCCTGGTGTGGGGAAAAGTCCTGGAATTGCCGGAGAAATGTGGATTTCTGGCAGTGGCCGGAACAGCGGTGGCCCTGAAAGCGGGAAATCTGGCAGCTGTAATGGAACGTCAGGGCAGGGTACTGCGCATTTACGATGTCAATGATATGAAGGAAGTGATGGCGGAATTTGTCCGTGCGTTCAAGCAGGGAGCCATATATCCGGAACAAAAGAGGCTTGTTTTGAAAGAGTATCCGGCGGAGGCGGCAGAGGCACTGCAGCATGCGGGATATATGCGTGAAATGAAGGATTATGTAGTGTATAAGTAGAGTGTGATTTCTGTGAGGCGGATCCCATCAAACCAGGTGCGAATGCCAAGCTAACATGAAATGCCTGGGAGATTCGCACCTGAAAAACAGCGAAAAAGCCGTGAAAATAGGCTGGGTGAATGGATGGAGGAGGTTGAAATAAGGAGGGGAGGACATAATGCATAAAAAGTTAGGGGGATGTGGAGGGATTGTTGGATAGTTTTGCTGTCGAGGCTCGCGAGAGCCTTGTGGATTGAAATATCTCAAAGATGAGCAGGCGCCGGTAATACGCATCGTCGAGGCTCGCGAGAGCCTTGTGGATTGAAATTCCTGCAATTCCCCGGCCCATCTCTGCCCAATGAGTCGAGGCTCGCGAGAGCCTTGTGGATTGAAATTGTCCATCACAATATTTTGAGAATCATACTGCCGGGTCGAGGCTCGCGAGAGCCTTGTGGATTGAAATATCAAGCCTTTTATACTTACCACTATCGGTCAACACGTCGAGGCTCGCGAGAGCCTTGTGGATTGAAATGACAAGTGCACTACCGACACGTTAGACACGATTGACGTCGAGGCTCGCGAGAGCCTTGTGGATTGAAATTACAGTCTCTCCAATATGGCTGTCAGGGTCATTGGTCGAGGCTCGCGAGAGCCTTGTGGATTGAAATGCACGGGTTAATCTCTACTTCATGGGTGCGGTCATCGTCGAGGCTCGCGAGAGCCTTGTGGATTGAAATTTGCTGTACACTGATTTTGGTTTACGTACCTGTCTAAGTCGAGGCTCGCGAGAGCCTTGTGGATTGAAATTGCTGGGACTATATTATATTGCAGATATGTATATGTCGAGGCTCGCGAGAGCCTTGTGGATTGAAATTTATCTCGCAATGTCACACTGAATTGTACGCCAAAGTCGAGGCTCGCGAGAGCCTTGTGGATTGAAATTATGTGGTGGTTCCACTATTACATTAATTAACACCGTCGAGGCTCGCGAGAGCCTTGTGGATTGAAATGTTCAAAGACACTGATAACCGCGCAAAGTATGGCGTCGAGGCTCGCGAGAGCCTTGTGGATTGAAATTAAGTCATACCCAGACTGTATCAATGACTTTTTAGTCGAGGCTCGCGAGAGCCTTGTGGATTGAAATATTCTCTACAATGAACTGACTTAAATCTTGTGCCGTCGAGGCTCGCGAGAGCCTTGTGGATTGAAATATACACTTAACCATACCTATAAATTTTTCTTCCTGTCGAGGCTCGCGAGAGCCTTGTGGATTGAAATACTGCTAAGCTTCACGTACTTCATTACTTCTGTCGTCGAGGCTCGCGAGAGCCTTGTGGATTGAAATCTTGAGTGACTGTTCTCTGGCAACTTCAGGCGTTAGTCGAGGCTCGCGAGAGCCTTGTGGATTGAAATCTGTATCTCAGGCAAGGGATTATCTGAACGCTCAGGTCGAGGCTCGCGAGAGCCTTGTGGATTGAAATAGAGATTGTCCAGCTAGAGGGAAAAGCAGCTGTAATGTCGAGGCTCGCGAGAGCCTTGTGGATTGAAATCGGTACTATCCGCGAGGTAGTGGGCTACTGCTTAGTCGAGGCTCGCGAGAGCCTTGTGGATTGAAATAATCATGGCCATAGTAATAATCTCCTCATAGGTGGTCGAGGCTCGCGAGAGCCTTGTGGATTGAAATTAGAGATGGGGTTGTCTTATGTACAGCCAATGGCGTCGAGGCTCGCGAGAGCCTTGTGGATTGAAATATTCCGCTCTGCTCCTGATGGCCGGGTTCCCGGCGTCGAGGCTCGCGAGAGCCTTGTGGATTGAAATTTATAGATGACGCGCTCATTTTCTTCGCAGTACCGGTCGAGGCTCGCGAGAGCCTTGTGGATTGAAATTGATGTTAAGGTCAGAGACCAATACCTGTACAGAAGTCGAGGCTCGCGAGAGCCTTGTGGATTGAAATCATAAGGTCGCGGATTTCACCCAGGGAATATCCCCAGTCGAGGCTCGCGAGAGCCTTGTGGATTGAAATACTTTCCAGATATACGAAGGGCATCCTTATTATGTCGAGGCTCGCGAGAGCCTTGTGGATTGAAATCGCTCTCTTATGTGATAGATTAAGCGAGGATAAAGTCGAGGCTCGCGAGAGCCTTGTGGATTGAAATTACCCTTACCTACAGTCCCAGGAGGTTGGCAGGCTGGTCGAGGCTCGCGAGAGCCTTGTGGATTGAAATGATGCATCATCACCTTGCCAAACCACTCCGGGGACGTCGAGGCTCGCGAGAGCCTTGTGGATTGAAATACACAACTCCTCAACGGATTCAGGGCTGTCCCAATGTCGAGGCTCGCGAGAGCCTTGTGGATTGAAATCAGTATGGTGCACATTGAATGGAATCTGGTATCCAGTCGAGGCTCGCGAGAGCCTTGTGGATTGAAATTTGAATTTCAGTGTCTTGGCCTGCTGGACTGTGATGGTCGAGGCTCGCGAGAGCCTTGTGGATTGAAATTCCATGTAGAAAACGGAATCAAGGAAGCCGATAACCGTCGAGGCTCGCGAGAGCCTTGTGGATTGAAATACTGTGCCGCTCAGAACATTCCCCTGAGCATCCAGTCGAGGCTCGCGAGAGCCTTGTGGATTGAAATTGCAATTTTGTAAGAACATCTGATTCAGCATAATGTCGAGGCTCGCGAGAGCCTTGTGGATTGAAATAGCTTGGTATCTTCCCACGGCTCCGCAAGCCACGGTCGAGGCTCGCGAGAGCCTTGTGGATTGAAATCATTGTGCTGCTGTGGACTATCCGGCCTTACGTGGGTCGAGGCTCGCGAGAGCCTTGTGGATTGAAATTCAGGATTTACTATTGTCACGCTGTGCTGGACATCGTCGAGGCTCGCGAGAGCCTTGTGGATTGAAATCATTGGTTTTAACAGCTCAGCTCAGGGTTGTAATGGTCGAGGCTCGCGAGAGCCTTGTGGATTGAAATCAGGATGGATATCAATTTAAACGGTATATGGACGTGTCGAGGCTCGCGAGAGCCTTGTGGATTGAAATTTGGCGGCCCTGCGTATGAGCATCGGCGCCAGCTTGTCGAGGCTCGCGAGAGCCTTGTGGATTGAAATCCGGCTGCCTGCCGGGAGAAAGGATGAATCAATGGTCGAGGCTCGCGAGAGCCTTGTGGATTGAAATCTTTCCCTATGCTGCATATAGGAGCAAAAGATTAAGTCGAGGCTCGCGAGAGCCTTGTGGATTGAAATTTCGATTGGCCGGGTTTTTATGGTCAAAGCATCCCTGTCGAGGCTCGCGAGAGCCTTGTGGATTGAAATAACGATATAATGTTTTATGGAGGTGAGAAAACTGGGTCGAGGCTCGCGAGAGCCTTGTGGATTGAAATCGTATCTCAGGCAAGGGATTATCTGAACGCTCAGTCGAGGCTCGCGAGAGCCTTGTGGATTGAAATGGTTAATGTTATTAAAAAGATTGTTGCGCATTTGTCGAGGCTCGCGAGAGCCTTGTGGATTGAAATGGGATTCAGTTACATCTTTCGACCGGAGCGTCTGATGTCGAGGCTCGCGAGAGCCTTGTGGATTGAAATTGAATCTGCTTATCCGTTTTACCCATGGTTGTATAGTCGAGGCTCGCGAGAGCCTTGTGGATTGAAATATAATACGGCCGCTCCTCGCCCCACCACCAATACGTCGAGGCTCGCGAGAGCCTTGTGGATTGAAATACAGTCTCACGCCCATGGCCAGCGCCATGACCACGGTCGAGGCTCGCGAGAGCCTTGTGGATTGAAATTCCAGACGGATGAGGCACTTGAGGATATCGTGGGTCGAGGCTCGCGAGAGCCTTGTGGATTGAAATTCCTGGGCCAGGCGGTCCAGAATAGCTTGGGTAAGGGTCGAGGCTCGCGAGAGCCTTGTGGATTGAAATATACGGACGGCTGACGGCTGGGCAAACCAGGTTAGGTCGAGGCTCGCGAGAGCCTTGTGGATTGAAATGTTGCGACTGGAGTTCGCTGGGCAGAAAGCAACAGTCGAGGCTCGCGAGAGCCTTGTGGATTGAAATGTCAGAAATATCTTCCAATTCTCCCATGATTTGGTCGAGGCTCGCGAGAGCCTTGTGGATTGAAATTCATAAAGTCGGGGTGTACCTTAAACCCAGCATAGTCGAGGTTCGCGAGAGCCTTGTGGATTGAAATCTATATCTACCGCCATAGCCCTTACTCCCTTGAGTCGAGGCTCGCGAGAGCCTTGTGAATTCCCACGGCGTTCCAGGTCGAGGCTCGCGAGAGCCTTGTGGATTGAAATCTGCCGTATCTGTACCCGGTCAATTCCATCAATCGTCGAGGCTCGCGAGAGCCTTGTGGATTGAAATATAGTCCCCTTGGACACCACCCTGGCCAATCGTGGTCGAGGCTCGCGAGAGCCTTGTGGATTGAGATGTCGTATGCCCGAACAGCTATCCATACCGTACCCTGTCGAGGCTCGCGAGAGCTTTGTGGATTGAAATCCCCAACTATGTAAGGGAATATTATTGGAGCCTGGTCGAGGCTCGCGAGAGCCTTGTGGATTGAAATCTGGAAACTGATTCCCTTTCCGATGGCATCCAGAGTCGAGGCTCGCAAGAGCCTTGTGGATTGAAATGTAACATGCTTTATATACATATGCTTTTCCTTTCCATCACTGCTGGATATGTGGTTTATTTTAGCTGGCTGATTTCGTGATAGGCTTCCAGAATACCATTTTTGGCTGCTTTTTATACAGTATCAATATCAACACAATACCAACACTAACCCAATACCACCCCAATACTAACACCAATTCTTAATCATGCAGAACCATTTCAGAAAGGAGAGGGAAAAGCCATGAAACAGATGTCATTATTCGATGACAGAGAAGTATACAATCCCCTGGCCAGCAGGCTGCGTCCGGATGACCTGGATGGATTTGTGGGACAGGAGCATCTTTTGGGAAAGGGGAAGCTGCTGCGCCAGCTCATAGAGCAGGATAAGATTCCATCCATGATTTTCTGGGGGCCTCCCGGCGTGGGCAAGACCACCCTGGCGGGAATCATTGCAAAGCGGACCAATGCCCAGTTCATTAATTTCAGCGCTGTTACCAGCGGTATCAAGGAAATCAAGGAGGTCATGGCCCAGGCTGAGAACAGCCGGAGGATGGGAATTAAGACTCTTTTATTTGTGGACGAGATACACCGTTTTAATAAGGCTCAGCAAGATGCATTTCTCCCTTATGTTGAAAAGGGAAGCATCATTCTGATTGGGGCCACCACGGAGAATCCTTCCTTTGAGATAAACAGCGCTCTCCTGTCACGGTGCAGGGTCTTTGTGCTCCAGGCATTGACGGAGGATGACCTGGCCCGCCTTATAAAGAACGCGCTTAAAAGTCCTAAAGGACTGGGCTATTTGAACGTGGAAATCACGAACCATATGATCGAAATGATTGCCGGGTTTGCAGACGGGGATGCCAGGACGGCTCTGAACACCCTGGAAATGGCAGTGACAAACGGGGTAATCAGTCCGGATAAGACCACGGTCACAGAGGATGTGTTGAAGCAGTGCATCGGAAAAAAGAGTCTTTTGTACGATAAGAAAGGGGAAGAACACTACAACCTTATATCCGCGCTCCACAAGTCCATGCGCAATTCCGACCCGGACGCAGCCGTATACTGGCTGGCGCGTATGTTGGAAGCTGGGGAGGATCCTCTGTATGTGGCCCGCAGGCTGGTCCGTTTTGCCAGTGAGGACATAGGGATGGCGGACAGCCAGGCACTGACGCTGGCAGTGTCTGCCTACCAGGCCTGTCATTTTCTGGGAATGCCCGAATGTAATGTACATCTGAGCCACGCCGTAATTTACCTGTCCATGGCGCCTAAATCCAACTCCGCCTATATGGCCTATGAATCCGCCAAGGCAGACGCCCAGAACATGCTGGCGGAGCCGGTGCCCCTTACCATACGCAACGCTCCCACCGGACTCATGAAGGACCTGCATTATGGCGACGGCTATGTGTATGCCCATGATACAAAGGAAAAGATAGCCCGGATGCAGTGCCTGCCGGACTCCCTGGAGGGAAGAGAATATTACCGTCCTACGGACCAGGGCGCGGAAGAACCTGTAAAAGGCAGGCTGGAGGAAATCAGAAAGTGGAAGAGGGGGGAATAAAGCCCACTGGCTGCTCCCTCCAACCATCCCATATCCCGTTCAATAAGTTAAACAATCATCAGTTCCTTTGTCATGGTATTCAGGGATTCACAGCCCTTTTCCGTAATCACGATTAAATCCTCTATGCGTATGCCAGACCTTCCCGGCAGGTAAATGCCGGGCGGTCCGGGATTATGTGGACAGCCTCGCAACCCCCCAGGATTTTTCGGTTGAGGACAACGGCCATATCGTTGTAAAGGCTGCCGGGAAAACAGCGCATGCCGCCTTTCCCGAGGGTTCTGACAGCGCGGCGGTGAAGCTGGCCCGTGTGCTGGCCGGAGCCCCCTTCCTGACAGAGGAGGAAAAAGCCTGCTTCCGGTTCCCGGACCAGGGATTTGCTGATTATTATGGGGAAGGTATGGGCATCGGCTTTGAGGATGGACTGTCCGGCAGGCTTACCCTGGCGGGAGGCATGGCGGCGGCCACCAGCCGGACGAGTGTGTGAAGATTGAAAATCTTACCAATGCCATGGAGATATACATAGAAGCCCTTAAACGGCTGGATGTTCTGATAGGGGGATAACGCAGCCCCTGTTTTCTCCTCCTTATTTTGACTGTAAATATTAAGAAAGCCGTCAGGTCTCTCCCGGCTCTTACGTGCTATACTAAAACCACCACAACCTGCGCCGGGCGTGCAGGTTTGCAGGAACATGTATATAAAAGGAGGTTTGTGAGGGATTGGAAGAGAACAGGGAGAAAAAGGAAAAGACAGGCTTTATGGCCCAGGGCAGGTCTGTGCTTATCGCGATCATCGCGGCGATCAGCGCCATTATCTGCGTCAGCATCTTTACAGGCGGACTGGTGGATTATAAGAAGAGCGGCGGGGGAAGCGGAATCACGGCCACCGGTTCTGCCAGCTGTGATTTTGAGTCGGACTTGATTGTGTGGAGAGGCAGCTTTTCTGTCCATGGGAATACGCCCAGGGATGCCTACGCCATCATCAAGAAGGACGCGGAACTGGTAAGGCAGTATCTGAAGGAGAACCAGGTGGCGGAGGATGAGATGATATTCAGTTCCGTCAACATTTCCCAGACCTATACATCCAGATACGATGACGAGGGCAAATATCTGGGAGATGAGCCGGACGGATATGATCTGACCCAGAGTCTGACGGTTTCATCCTATGATATTGACAAGGTGGAAAATATTTCCAGGGATATCACTAAGCTGATTGAATCAGGAGTGGAGTTCGAGTCTGAGCTGCCGGAGTATTATTACACCAAGCTGGATGAGGTGAAGCTGGATTTGATTGAGAAAGCCACTGCCAATGCAAAGGAGCGCATTGACATCATGTCTGCCGGTTCAGGAGCTAAGGCAGGCAAGCTGTTAAGCGCGGCCCTGGGCGTGTTCCAGATTACTGCAAAGAATTCCGGGTCGGAATCCTACAGCTACGACGGATACCTGGACACCAGCTCCCGGTATAAGACTGCCAATATTACGGTGAGATTGAATTACGCGGCGGAGTAGCCAATGCAATCGGATCGGCAAACGGGCTGTTTGGGAACAGATTATATTCCCAAACAGCCCGTTTTGTATATTGTTTATCCAAACATAATTTAGCAGTCGGCAATCATCGGCTGCATTCATCAGGCGGCCGGCTGTCCCAGGGGTTTTATCTTATCCAGATAAATCTTGCGGAACAGGACGGAGCTGAGCACCACAGAGGTGATTTCAGCCAGAGGCAGGGAGAGCCACACTGCATGCAGTCCAAAGGTCCGGGCAAAAAACCAGGCCAGGGGGAGGATACATACAAGCTGTCTGGCTACGGATATAATAAGGCTGTATACGCCGTTGCCCAGGGCCTGGAACACGGATCCCACTATGATGCAGTATCCTGCGAACAGGAAGCTGAGGCTGATGATCCGCAGGGCAGGGACGCCGATGGACAGCATCTCCTCGTCTGCCTGGAAGAGCATGAGCAGCTGAGGCGTCATAAGATGGAACACCATCAGTCCGATGAGCATGATGCCCACTGCGATGCCGATGCTCAGCCAGACCGTTTCCATGATGCGCTTTTTGCTGCGGGCCCCGTAATTGTAGGCCACAATGGGTATCATGCCGTTGTTCAGTCCGAATATAGGCATGAAGATGAAGCTTTGAAGCTTGAAATATACTCCGAATACGGCTACGGCTGTCTCGGAAAATCCAATCAGGATTTTATTCATTCCAAAGGTCATGACAGAGCTGATGGACTGCATGATTATGGAGGGCACGCCTACCTGGTAGATAATGGAAATAGTCCTCCAGTTAGGGGTGAACGATCTGAAACTAATCCGTACCTCCTTGTTCTTGGCCTGGTTCAGCACGAGAGCCAGGAACATGGCCACGATCTGGCCGAATACAGTGGCGGCGGCAGCTCCCTGGATTCCCATTTTTGGCACTCCAAACAGACCAAAGATAAGAATGGGGTCCAGTATGATATTGATGATGGCGCCGGTGCCCTGTGTAATCATGCAGTAAAAGGTCTGGCCCGTGGACTGGAGAATCCGCTCGAACATCATTTCCCCAAAGAGCCCGAAGCAGAAGATACAGACAATCTGGAGGTATTGTACGCCGTATTCAATGATGACCGGGTTGTTTGTCTGGCTTTCAAAGAACAGCCTGGAGCCGAACAGGCCGAAGACTGCAAAGGCCAGGAAGCTTATGAAGGCCAGGAACAGACCGTTGACAGCAGCCAGATTGGCCGCCTTGGGATTTTTCTCCCCCAGGGAACGGGACAGCAGGGCATTGACGCCCACACAGGTGCCGGCAGAAACTGCAATCAGCAGGTTCTGGATGGGAAATGCCATGGATACCGCAGTCAGGGCAGCCTGGTTAATCATGGATACAAACACGCTGTCCACGATGTTGTACAGGGCCTGTACCAGCATGGAGATAATCATGGGCAGGGACATGGATATGAGCAGCTTATTAATGGGCATGACGCCCATTTTGTTTTCTTGTGACATGTAAAGCGACTTCCTTTCTCATTTGTGCATAAAAGATATTGTAACATTACTTATATTGGTAAGTCAATGACATATGGGGCATAAAACACTGGACATTGTGCGTTGTTTGTGCTATATTTAAAATAGTAATAATTACTATTATTGACGATAATTAAGAGAAGGGGGAAACATAATGGCAGTATACCGTTGCAGATTCTGTGGTTCTATTTATGATGAGGAAAAGGAGGGGGTACCGGTATCCGATTTAAAGGTCTGTCCCGTGTGCATGGTCACGGCTGACAAGCTGGTGAGGACAGAGGACGGAGAGGGCGGAGGAAAGACTCCGGACAGGGAGAAGGAGGAGCCTGTTAAAAAGGCTGGGACCCGGGAAACATGCGAAGACTGCGTCGGCAGGGCAGAGGAAACCCTAGCCTATGACCCTGAGTATGCCAGGACTCAGACCGATGCCCGCTATATGGACGAGATTCATGAGATGGCTGTGAAGGGACAGTCCATCATTGCTGCCATGGGAACCCAGATGCCCATGCCGGGCTGGGATGACATCCTGTTCCTGGGGGCCCAGCTGAATCCCATGCCCCTTGATGAACACGCTCCGGTAAAAACGGAAACCATCATAGGCAGACATGCGGCCAAGCCCATGGTGCTGGACCATCCGGTTTATATTTCCCACATGTCCTTCGGCGCCCTTTCCAGGGAGACAAAGACAGCCCTGTCCAGGGGAAGCGCCATGGCCCGCACAGCCATGTGCTCCGGCGAAGGGGGAATCCTGCCGGAGGAGAAGGCGGCGGCCTATAAGTATATATTTGAATATGTTCCCAACCAGTACAGTGTGACGGATGAGAACCTGAGGGAAGCAGACGCCATTGAAATAAAAATCGGGCAGGGCACAAAGCCGGGCATGGGAGGCCAACTGCCCGGAGGCAAGGTTACGCCGGAGATTGCGGCCATAAGGAATAAACCTTTGGGACAGGACGTCATCAGTCCGTCGCGTTTTACTGGCATTGACACCAAAGAGGATTTGAAGGCCCTGGTGGACAGGCTGCGCTTTGTATCCGGCGGACGGCCCATCGGCATAAAGATTGCAGCGGGAAGGATTGAGAAGGATTTGGAATTCTGCGTCTATGCCGGACCGGATTTTATTACCATAGACGGAAGGGGAGGGGCAACCGGAGCCAGCCCTAAGATTATCAGGGATTCCACCAGCGTACCCACGATTTATGCCCTTTACAGGGCCAGAAAATACCTGGACCAGACAGGCTGCGGCGCCCAGCTGGTGATAACGGGCGGCCTGCGGGTATCCTCTGATTTTGCAAAGGCACTGGCTATGGGCGCGGACGCGGTGGCCATCGCTTCCGCGGCGTTGATGGCAGCCGCCTGCCAGCAGTACCGTATATGCGGCACCGGAATGTGTCCCGTGGGCGTGGCGACCCAGGACGAGAAGCTGCGCGGCCGCTTTAAGGAGGACGCGGCCGCGCAGAGAGTGGCTAATTTCCTCAGGGTATCCCTGGAGGAGATAAAGACATTTGCCAGGATTACAGGACATGACAACATTCACGACATGAATGCGGACGATTTGTGCACGGTCAGCAGGGAGATATCGGAGTTTACCAATATACGCCATGCTTAAGGGCGGTCAGGAACAATACTCTCCGTAAACCTTTTCAAAAATTTCCACATGCAGCCGTTCATCCAAAATAATGCGCCTTAAGTTTTCGGTGATATTTTCATCCCGTATGTAGGAAATCTGGTGCTGGTACTTGCTGATGACTGCCTTTTCCCCGTCGATGACATTGCGCATCAGGGTCCGCAGCTCTCCGGGATACTGGTTGCAGCTGGGGGACCAGTATATCTTCTTGCATCCGTGCTGGGTCCACAGCCGCGGTTCCTCCCCCAGCTGCAGGGCCAGTTTTCCAAATATCTCCAGATGATGCATTTCCACGATGCTGACCTTGTGGAATACGGCGCTGACATCGGGATTGTACTCGGTAATCAGATGGTTGAAGACGTAGAGGGATATGGCGGACATTTCTGAATTGCTTCCGCCTATGTTGTCCAACATCACCCTTGCATAGGCCGGATTCCCGGATTCTGCCTTAATGGGTGGATAGGGTGCATCGGAGGAATAATGAAAATCATGGATGGATAACATCATGAACTCCTTTATATGTATAGTAGTTTCCATATTGCAGTTTATGCAAAGCGGAGCAAAAATATGACATGCCGGGACCTGCTTTCCATCCGTTTCATGGCGGCAGACACTTTTAATTGTTACAATAAATATTCAGACATGGGCGAATTTATTGTCAAATTATCTAAAATTCATCCCGGAGAAATATTTGCCCTTGACTTTGAATCAGTGATGTACTATTTTAGAAAATAAATAATCAACAGCAATGAAAGAGACTCTGGCCTGAGAAATGTGACAGGAAGGGGGCGTCACCGACTGAGAGCGCCGCCGGGCAGGACTGGGCTGAGGGAACACTCTGGAGCTGGTATATCGAAGCGGTCAGGGCCGAAACGGAAGATGCCGGGCAGGATACGGCTGATAGTAGGTATATCCGTTGTACACGTTACGTACATAGAGAGGGGAGCTGGAAACGCAGGGCAGTTTGCTGCGGGACCAGGTCTCAATGCGGGTGGTACCGCGGGAAATGTCTGAATTTAATCCCGTCCCGGAATGCAGTTACTGTGTTCCGGGGCGTTTTTTATTTGTGGACCAGACAGCCGGCTTATGTCCATGGAAAAGAAAATCAACCGGAACCGAAATCCAGTTTGCGCGGACATCTAAAGTACAGATGTCAAGTGCTCATAACGAGGAGAGAGTGCCATGGAATTTGTAAACGGAGTTAAGGAGAAGAGGGTCCTGGATATCAGGGAAGTGCTTGAAGGGGAATACGAGGGGAAGGAAATACGGATGAACGGGGCTGTTCATACCATACGCCATATGGGCGAGGTGGCCTTCGTCATCCTGCGCAAGCCCCGGGGGCTGGTGCAGTGTGTATATGAGGCAGGGGTTACGGATTTTGACATCAGGGAATTGAAGGAAGAGAGCGCCGTGGAGGTGATGGGTGTTGTGAAGGCCGAGGAACGGGCGCCCCATGGCTTTGAAATACGGTTAAAGGCAATTCGGGTGCTGTCCCAGCCCGCAGAGCCCCTGCCCATTGCCATCAGCAAATGGAAGCTGAACACATCCCTGGAGACAAAGCTTTCCCTGCGCCCCATCTCCCTGCGCAATGTGCGGGAGCGGGCCAAATTCAAGATTCAGGAAGGCATTGTAAGGGGATTTCGGGACTATCTTTTAAGCCAGGGCTTTACGGAGATACGCACGCCTAAAATCGTGGCGAGAGGGGCGGAGGGCGGCTCCAACGTATTTAAGCTGGAGTATTTTAATAAGAAGGCAGAGCTGGGACAGAGCCCGCAGTTTTACAAACAGACCATGGTGGGCGTATATGACAGGGTGTTTGAGGCAGCGCCTGTGTTCCGGGCTGAAAAGCATAATACCACCCGGCATCTCAACGAATACACCAGCCTGGATTTCGAGATGGGGTATATCGACAGCTTCCGGGATGTGATGGATATGGAGACGGGAATGCTCCGGTATGTCATGAAACTTCTGGAACAGGAGTATAAGAAGGAGCTGGATATGCTGGGAGTGACCCTGCCGGAGGTGGGAAGGATTCCTGCGGTCCGGTTTGACCAGGCAAAGGAGCTCGTTTCAAGAAAATATGACAGGAAGATACGAAATCCCTATGATTTGGAGCCGGAGGAGGAGCTGCTCATAGGACGGTATTTCCAGGAAGAGTATGGAAGCGATTTTGTGTTCGTCACACATTACCCTTCCAAAAAACGGCCCTTCTACGCCATGGATGACCCGGCAGACCCCAAATTCACTCTGAGTTTTGACCTAATGTTTCGGGGGCTGGAGGTGACCACCGGCGGACAGAGGATTCACGATTACAGGGAAATCACAGCCAAGATGGAGAAGCGGGGCATGGATCCTGAGGACATTGCTTCCTATCTTATGATTTTCAAATACGGCATGCCGCCCCACGGCGGCCTGGGCATTGGACTGGAACGCCTTACCATGAGGCTCCTGGATGAACAGAATGTCAGGGAGGCATCATTGTTCCCAAGAGATGTGACCAGATTGGAGCCATAGGGACAGGAAAATGACTGAGAGGAGCAGGAAATCATGGCAAATATCATAAGTGACGAGACAATCGAGTATGTAGGCATCCTGGCAAAGCTGGAACTTTCCCCGGAGGAAAAGGAGGAAGCAAAGAAGGACATGGGAAGGATGCTGGATTATATAGATAAGTTAAATGAACTGGACACACAGGGAGTGGAGCCCATGTCCCACGTATTTCCGGTGAATAACGTGTTCCGGGAGGATGTGGTCACGGGCGTGGACCAGAGGGACCAAATTCTGTCCAACGCCCCCCGGCAAAAGGACGGTGCATTCAAAGTGCCTAAGACCGTAGAGTAGGAGGAACGGGAACATGAGCATATTAGATATGACAGCCCTGGAGCTGGGAAAAAGGATTCAGTCAGGGGATATCACCGCGGTACAGGCCGCAGAAGCATCTCTGGCACGCATAAAGGCCATGGAGCCATCCATCCACGCCTATGTGACCGTGAATGAAGAAAAGACCATGGAACAGGCCGGGAAGGTCCAGGCAGACATTGAGGCGGGAAGGCTTAGAGGCCCCCTGGCCGGAGTACCTGTGGCTATCAAGGACAACATGTGTACGGAAGGAATGCGGACCACCTGCAGTTCCAGGATACTGGGAAATTTCATCCCCACCTACACGGCCCAGGCAGTGGCCAATCTGGAGCAGGCAGGAGCCGTTATCCTGGGAAAGACAAACATGGACGAATTTGCCATGGGAAGCACCACGGAGACATCCGCCTTTGGCGTTACCAGGAATCCATGGAACCTGGAACATGCGCCGGGGGGCTCCTCCGGCGGTTCCTGCGCGGCAGTGGCTGCCGGGGAATGCTTTTATGCCCTGGGGTCTGATACGGGCGGTTCCATACGACAGCCCAGCTCCTTCTGCGGCGTCACGGGCATCAAGCCCACCTACGGGACCGTGTCCAGGTATGGGCTCATTGCCTATGGTTCATCCCTGGACCAGATAGGGCCTGTGGCAAAGGACGTGTCGGACTGCGCCGCGGTCCTGGAGGTCCTGGCCTCTCATGACCCCAAGGACAGCACATCCATGGAGCGAAAGGACTGTGGTTTCACCTCAGCCCTGTCAGAGGATGTAAGAGGAATGCGCATCGGCATACCGGAATCCTACTTCGGACAGGGGCTGGACCAGGAGGTGAAGGACGCTGTGCTGGAAGCAGCCAGGGTGCTGGGAGAAAAGGGGGCCATCGTGGAGACCTTTGACCTTAAGCTGGTGGAGTACGCCATACCTGCCTACTATGTCATTGCTTCCGCAGAGGCCAGCTCCAACCTGTCCCGGTTTGACGGTGTAAAGTACGGCTACCGGGCGCCGGAATACGATGGGCTTCACAGCATGTACAAAAAGAGCCGTTCCCAGGGCTTCGGGCCGGAGGTGAAGCGCCGTATCATGCTGGGCTCCTTTGTGCTGAGTTCCGGCTACTATGACGCATATTATCTGAAGGCCCTCCGCACCAAGGCCCTGATTAAGAAGGAATTTGACCGTGCGTTTGCGTCCTATGACGTTATACTGGCGCCGGCAGCGCCGGAAACAGCCCCACGGTTAGGCCAGTCCCTGGGGGATCCTCTGAAGATGTATCTGGGGGATATCTATACCATTTCCGTGAACCTGGCCGGTCTTCCCGGAATCAGCCTTCCCTGCGGCCTGGATTCAAAGGGACTTCCCATTGGACTGCAGCTCATAGGGTACTGTTTTAAGGAAAAAAACATCATACGGGCCGCCTATGCTTACGAGAAGGCGCGGGAGTGGAAGCTGCCGCCTGTGACTGCCGGGACGGCAGAGGCGCCGTCCGGCGTCATGGCCGGGGAGGCAGAGAGGGGGATGAGCCATGAGTAAACAGTATGAGACCGTCATCGGTCTGGAAGTCCATGTGGAGCTGGCCACCAAAACCAAGATTTTCTGCGGCTGTTCCACCCGGTTCGGGGGAGCGCCAAACACCCATACCTGCCCCGTATGCACCGGCATGCCGGGTTCCCTGCCCGTGTTAAATAAGCAGGTGGTGGAGTATGCGCTGGCAGTGGGACTGGCTGCAAACTGCCAGATTAACCAGTACTGTAAATTTGACAGAAAGAACTATTTTTATCCGGATAATCCGCAGAACTACCAGATATCCCAGCTGTACCTGCCTATATGCCACGACGGCTGGGTGGATATAGAGACGGAGTCCGGCCTTAAGAAACGTGTGGGAATCCATGAAATCCACATGGAGGAGGATGCGGGCAAGCTGATTCATGATGAGTGGGAGGACTGTTCCCTGGTGGATTACAACCGCAGCGGAGTCCCGCTGATTGAAATTGTGTCGGAGCCTGACATGCGCAGTGCCGAGGAAGTCATAGCCTGCCTGGAGAAGCTGAGGCTGATAATCCAGTACCTGGGCGCCTCTGACTGCAAGCTTCAGGAGGGATCCATGAGAGCGGACGTGAACCTGTCCGTGAGAGAGGCGGGGGCGGCTGAGTTTGGCACCAGGACCGAGATGAAGAACCTGAACTCCTTTAAGGCCATTGCCAGAGCCATAGAGGGGGAGCGCAGGCGTCAGATTGAGCTGCTGGAAGACGGCAGGAAGGTAATCCAGGAGACGCGGCGCTGGGACGACAACAAGGAGAGTTCCAAGGCCATGCGATCCAAGGAGGATGCCCAGGATTACAGGTATTTCCCTGATCCGGATCTGGTGCCGGTGGTCATAAGCGATGAGTGGATTGCCCGGGTAAAGGCCCGCCAGCCGGAGCTGCGCACGGAGAAAATCGCCCGATACAGGGAGGAATACGGGCTTCCTGAGTATGACGCCAGGCTTCTCACCGGTTCCAAGCACATGGCGGATATCTTTGAGGAGACCACGCGTTTGAGCGGCCGGCCCAAGGAGGCGTCCAACTGGCTCATGGTGGAGGCCATGCGCCTGATGAAGGAACAGGAAATGGAGCCTGAGGACATGAGGTTCTCCCCCTCCCATCTGGCTGCCCTTATCGGCATGGTGGAGAAAAACACCATCAACAGGACGGTCGCTAAAACCGTGTTTGAAGAGATATTCAAGCACGACGCGGACCCTGAGGCGTATGTGGAGGAAAAGGGCCTAAAGGTTGTAAAGGATGAGGGCGCCCTGCGCCGCACCGTGGAGGCGGTCATGGCTGCCAACCCGCAGTCCGTGGAGGATTACAGGAACGGCAGAGAAAAGGCCATGGGATTCCTGGTGGGCCAGACCATGAAGGCCATGAAGGGCAAGGCGGACCCGGCCATGGTGAATCAGCTTGTGAGGGAGCTGCTTGCCGGCGGGGATGCATAAGATAAGATGTATAAGCTGTGATAGAGACAGATGGAAAAAGACATAAGCATATCTTTTGACAATATAAGAAAATTTTGTATTGACGGAATGCTTCAATTGGTGTATGCTTGTGTACAATGTACGAAAATGTTGACCGGTGGCTGACAGATGTATGCCACACGGAAACATTTTATAGAAAATATAGTGAGCCAGGAGGATATTATGAAGCCATATGCAGAGATGACAAAAGAGGAACTGCTTTCACTGCGCCAGGACCTGAAAGCACAGTACCGTGAGTTTCAGGCAAAGGACCTGAAGCTGGATATGTCCAGGGGAAAGCCGTGTGTGGAGCAGCTGGACCTTTCCATGGGTATGATGGACGTACTGAGCAGCACCAGCGACCTGACCTGCGAGGACGGCACGGACTGCCGCAATTACGGTGTGCTTACAGGAATTGACGAGGCCAAGGTACTGCTGGCGGATATGATGGAGGTGAATCCTTCCACCATTATCATTTACGGCAATTCCAGCCTGAACGTCATGTACGATACCGTATCCAGGGCCATGACCCACGGAATCATGGGATGCACGCCCTGGTGCAAGCTGGATAAGGTGAAATTCCTCTGCCCGGTTCCGGGATATGACCGCCATTTTGCCATCACGGAATACTTCGGCATCGAGATGATTAATGTACCTATGTCCGAGGAGGGACCTGATATGGATATGGTGGAGGAACTGGTGGCTTCCGATGATTCCATCAAGGGAATCTGGTGCGTGCCCAAGTACTCCAATCCCCAGGGCTATTCCTATTCAGACGAGACTGTCCGCCGTTTTGCAAGGCTGAAGCCGGCTGCGTCCGACTTCCGTATATTCTGGGACAATGCTTACGGCGTACATCACCTGTATGACCATGACCAGGATCACCTGATTGAAATTCTGGCAGAGTGCAAGAGAGCCGGAAATCCTGATCTGGTTTATAAGTTCGCATCCACCTCCAAAATCAGCTTCCCCGGTTCCGGTATTGCGGCCATTGCCACCTCCCACAATAACCTGGAGGACATCAAGGCCCAGTTAAAGAACCAGACCATTGGCCACGACAAGGTAAATCAGCTGCGCCATGCCCGTTTCTTTAAGGATATCCACGGCATGATAGAGCATATGAGAAAGCATGCGGATATCATCCGGCCCAAATTTGAGGCAGTGGAGGAGATATTGGATCGGGAGCTGGAAGGACTGGGAATCGGCCGGTGGACAAAGCCAAGGGGCGGATATTTTATCTCCTTTGATTCACTGGAGGGCTGTGCAAAGGATATCGTGGCCAGATGCAAGAAGGCAGGAGTGGTTATGACTTCTGCCGGAGCCACCTATCCATATGGAAAGGATCCACATGACAGCAACATCCGTATCGCGCCCACCTATCCGACTTTAGGGGATTTGATTACGGCTGCCGAGCTGTTTACCCTCTGCGTGAAGCTCTCCTCTGTGGAAAAGCTTTTAAAAACAATGGCATAATTGGAGGGCAGATACCTTCCAAGGAAAATGATTCAAGTGTAAAAGTCAGCACTTCATCAGATAATGATAGGGAGCGGCACATCGAAAGCAGATGTGCGCGCTCCCTTCCTCATTGTCCCGGATATCCAGGCTGCAGGCGATCCGGGACAGATTTAAGAGCAGGGATCATCTGATAAAGGAGGCAGGACCATGCAGGGCCGGAATGTACGGTTTAAAGGAAAATACGACCTCTTCACGATTTATCTGATTCCGGGCGTGACCATATTCCTGGCATCCTTTGACAGCTGGACCGGTACCAACCTGTCTGTCCTGGGCAACCGGACCGGCAACAAGCTGCTGTTTGCAGTGTGGGGATTTGCCACCGGCATCTATTACTGTGTGTATGTCCGTTATCTTTTTCACATAGGAAGGTACAGGAATCCGGGAGGCAGGACACTCATGTATACAGCGGCAGCCTTTCTCCTCATGGCAGTTATGATTCCCTATATGCCGGAGGAATATCCCTTAAAGGCAGACCTCCATGTGCTGCTGGCATTTTTTTCGCCGGTGCTGCTGGCTGTCAGCATCATTGGTTTCCTCCGCTTCTTAAGCGCCCGTGACCGAATGCGCTTTCGCAGGGCATGGGGCATCCTGTGGATGATGGCAGCCTGTGCTGTCCTATTCCTCCTGGAAGCTGGCTTTATCACCAGTTTTCTGGAAATATTCATCATCACAGGACTGTGCGGGTATCTGCGCTATATGGAACAGCTTCTGGCAACGTGAAAAGGGTGGGAAAGACAAATTCTTTCCCACCCTTTTCGGGCAGTAAAAACAAACCGTTTATATGGAGTGTAGCACAAAGGGGGCAGTTAAAAATCTACTTCCGCATCATAGTAGCAGCATTTTAACAGCTGTTCCATGACCTTTGGAGTGATGGCCCTTGGGTTGGAGCCGGTGCAGGCATCGCCTACGGCCAGTTCGGCAACCTTCGGAAGCTTATCCATAAATTCCTTCTCATCAATGATTCCGCCCTCGTAATCCTTTATGCAGGCCGGGATGTCCAGAGCCTTGTTCATCTCTAAGAGACGGGCAATAAGGGCATCTGTCAGCTCCTCATCCGTTGTACCGGGAAGGTTGATAAATTTAGCAATTTTCGCATATCTGGCGGCGGCCTCAGGTTCTTTGGAGTTAAATTTTATAACCTTGGGAAGGTACATTGCATTAGCACAACCGTGAACAATGTGACCGCCGGAATATGCAGCACCTGTCTTATGAGCCATGGAGTGTACGATTCCAAGCAAAGCATTGGAGAACGCCATTCCGGCCAGACACTGTGCATCGTGCATCTTATCACGGGCTTCCATATCCCCGTTATAAGAAGGTATCAGATACTCGTTAATCATCTCGATGGCATGGAGTGCTAACGGGTCCGTATACTCGCAGTGAAGAGTTGAGACATAAGCCTCGATTGCATGGGTCATGGCATCCATTCCTGTGTGTGCGGTCAGCTTCCCTGGCATGGTCTCAGCCAGAGCCGGGTCCACGATAGCCACATCAGGCGTGATGTTGAAGTCGGCCAGGGGATATTTGATGCCTTTCTTATAATCAGTAATAACGGAAAATGCGGTAACCTCAGTTGCTGTTCCTGATGTGGAGGAAATCGCACAGAATTTAGCCTTGGTACGCAGGGTCGGGAAGCTGAATGGTGTAATCAGGTCCTCGAAGGATGTGTCGGGGTATTCGTAGAATGCCCACATTGCCTTTGCCGCGTCAATGGGAGAACCGCCGCCCACTGCCACAATCCAGTCAGGCTCAAATTCCTGCATGGCAGCAGCGCCTTTCAGAACTGTATCCACAGATGGGTCAGGCTCAACGCCTTCGAATAATTTAACTTCCATGCCGGCTTCCTTCAGGTAATCAACTACCTTGTCCAGAAAACCAAAACGTTTCATGGAGCCGCCGCCTACAACGACAATGGCTTTTTTGCCGGTCAGGGTCTTAAGGGCTTCCAGTGCATCCTTTCCATGGTACAAATCTCTTGGCAGTGTAAATCTCATGATAATACCTCCCAGTATATGTAAAATGTTGTTTTGATGTGTTATTTCTTTAACGATTACATCTTAACATCATTGGCCTGGAATGGGTAGGTATGAAAAAGGAATACCGGTATTCCTTTTCCGGCATCTCCCTGAAGGAATTATAAAATTATTGGAAACTCGGGGCAAATGCTATCCGGTATGTGAAACTTATGGTATACTTCTCTAAAATGACTGAGAAAGGGGAATACCGGATGAATTTTTTCATGGGTAAGAGGTTTGTGGGACCTGGAGGCGGTAAAAAAGATCAGGGACCGGAAGTAGTATTTGACAACAGGGAAGAAAGCAATAAGAGGATGAAGCGGATGCTCCGTACCATAAAGATAGCCATTGTGGTGGCTGTCCTGGCCATTGCTGCCTTTGATTCTTTCTATACCCTGTCAGAGAACGAGATGGCAGTGCTGACCACCTTTGGCCGTCCAAGCAGCGTCACTACCTCAGGGCCCAAGTTCAAGGTGCCTTTCATACAGAAGGTACATAAGATGTCCAAGGAAATCAAGGGCATGCCCATTGGATACGACCCGGATTACAATGCACAGAACCATGCGGACAGCGAGAACAATCCGATTACGGTTACGTCCGAGTCAGAGATGATAACCAAGGATTTTAACTTTGTGAATGTGGATTTCTACATTGAGTATCAGATTGTGGACCCCATTAAGGCGTATATCCACAGCGACACTGCCATTCCTATTTTAAAGAACCTGGCCCAGTCCTATATAAGGGACACGGTGGGCTCCTACAGCGTGGACGAGGTCATCACCACCGGCAAATCCGAGATTCAGGCAAAGGTGAAGGCACTGCTGTCTGAGCGCCTGGAGCAGGAGGACATCGGCCTGGGCATTAATAATGTGACTATCCAGGACGCACAGCCGCCTACGGATGCGGTGAACAATGCATTTAAGGCAGTGGAGGATGCAAAACAGGGTATGGATACCAAAATCAACGAGGCCAGAAAGTACCAGTCCGAGCAGCTTCCGGCAGCCAATGCAAAGGCCGACAAGGCTGCCAGGGACGCGGAAGCCTACCGCCAGCAGAGAATCAGCGAGGCAGAGGGGCAGGTATCCAGGTTCAACGATATGTACCAGGAATATGCAAAGTATCCTCTTATTACAAAGAAGAGGATGTTTTATGAGACCATGGAGGACATTCTGCCAGGGCTCAAGGTCATCATAAACGGCTCAGACGGGACTCAGACCATGCTTCCCCTGGACTCCTTTGTCACCGGGGCCCAGACAAACACCGGTTCTCAGGGGGCATACAGCGGCAGCCAGGACCATCAGGCAAACCAGGAAGACCAGGCAGGTTCCGGCAGCCTGAACAGCCAGCCCGGCTCCTATGACCAGGATAATATGGATGGAAGAAATGACCAGAACGGAGGCGGACAGTAATGAAGACATTGACTAAATTTATGAGAAACATGGGAATACTGGTTATCGTGCTCCTGGCTGTCACCATATTCAATCCGCTGGTGGTTACAAAATCCAATGAGTACTCCCTGATTATCCAGTTCGGAAAGGTGGTCCGTGTAGAGAATTCGGCAGGTCCCTCTCTCAGGGTTCCCTTCCTGCAGTCCGTGCAGAAGATACCTAAATATAAGATGATTTCCGACCTGTACCCAAGCGATGTCACCACAAAGGACAAAAAGGTAATGACCGTTGATTCCTTCGTTATATGGGATATCAACGATCCGGTGAAATATCTGGCGTCCCTGAACGCCAGCAAGGAAAAGGCAGAAGTCAGACTGGGGAACGTGGTATATAACTCCATCAAAAACGTGCTTTCCTCCACCAACCAGGCGGATATCATATCCGGCCGGGACGGGAACCTGGCTAAGACCATCACGGAGAACATCGGTGATGCCATGGATTCCTACGGCATCCACATCTATGCGGTGGAGACAAAGAAGCTGGACCTTCCAGACTCCAACAAGGAATCCGTGTACCAGAGAATGATATCCGAGCGAAACAACATTGCCGCCCAGTATACGGCTGACGGCGATTACCAGTCATCCCTGATTAAGAACGAGACTGATAAGACGGTGAAGGAGACCATAGCCAAGGCCAATGCGGAGGCAGAGAAAATCAAGGCGGAGGGCGAGGCCAGATACATGCAGATATTAAGCGACGCCTACAATGACGAGGCAAAGGCCGACTTCTATAATTACGTGCGCTCCCTGGATGCCCTGAAGGCTTCCCTGAAAGGGGATAATAAGACTATCATTCTGAACGAGGACAGTGAGCTGGCGAGGATTCTTTCCGGATCATGGTAAAATGGGACGCTGCCCTATATAAAGACGCTGTTTCATATAAAGACACTACACTATATAAATAGGAATAAACGGGATTTCAACGCAAAACATAAGCCCGTCAGCCGCTGTAATGAGGGGGCTGACGGGCTAATGAAATTCATACTGGCGGTCAATCGGAGAGACGGCTTACCATCCGTGAAAGGCACTGGAGAAATTCCTCCTCCTCCCTGGAAAAGCGGTAGCCGCTCCTGTAAATCAGCAGGTCCTTGTGGATGTTTCCGGGATAACTGCATTTCTTTTGAATCAGGCCTGAGGAGGTGAGACAGCCGTAGGGCACAGGCGAGGTCCACATATAGGAACCGGGCAGCTGGCGCAGCAGATCAAACTGGCTACCCCTGTCATAGATGGAAACGGTTTTCTTGGAGTTACCGCCGGTGGCAGAGGCATCCTGGGCCTCAAAGGTAAAGGAAGGGTTCTGGATGTCGCCCTGGACGATTTCAATGTAATCGGTAAAGTCCAGGTATGTCAGCCTGTCCTTAGAGGCCAGGGGATGGCTGGGGGACATAAGGACATTGCAGGAAAATGACCACAGTTCCTTCCACTCCAGGTTCTCATCCTGGAGAAGCTTCATATAATAAGATTCATACAGGTCCTGGCATCGTATGATGCCCACGTCAAAGGTCTTGCCTGACACGCCCCGAATGATGTCCTTGGAATTGGTTTCCATGTAATGTACATTGACAGAGGGACAGCTGTCCATATTTTTAAGAAATTCAGAGAAGGCATAGGAAATATAGGTGGCTCTGGGAACACACAGATTCACCTCCAGGGCTTTTTCGCTGTTCTTCACGCACAGGGCCTCAATCTGTTCCTCCTGCACCAGGATTGCCTTTGCATAGCGCAGGAATTCCACACCCTTCTTGGTGGGAACCATCCCGCGGCTGGTCCTGTCGAAGATGTCGCATCCCAGGTCCCGTTCCAGCTCACGGATGATTTTGCTCAGATGGGGCTGATTCATATAAAAATTCTGAGCCGCCTTTGTGATGGACCCGGTTTTTTCCACTTCTACCGCATATTTCAAATAAGAGAGATTCATAGTACAACTCCTGGATGATTTGTGTTATAATGTCCACGCAGGCGCAGTGCAGCAAATGCATTCTATCCACCTACCAGTATATACTACGAAATCACATTTGAAAAGCTAAAATAACAGGGGGACAAGATGGATAAACTTGACTATAAGATACTGAACATCCTAAAAGAGAACGGAAGGGAGACAGCCTCAGACATCAGCAAAGCCATTCATTTGTCCGTATCAGCCGTACTGGACCGCATCAAGAAGATGGAAGAGTCCGGCATCATCAAGGGCTATACGGTAAGGGTGGATGCCAAGGCCCTGGGGAACGATGTCACAGCCCTGATGGAAATCAGCCTGGAGCATCCCAAGTTCCATGACTCCTTCACAGAGGTCATCATGGACCACCCTAATATCCTGGACTGCTATTATCTGACCGGGGATTATGATTTTGTGCTGAAGATATCCTGCGCCTCCTCCGATGAGCTGGAGCGCATCCACCGCACCATCAAGAGCATACCCGGTGTATCCGCCACCAGGACCCATTTCGTGCTGAAGGAAATCAAAAACATGTATTCCGCCATACCGGAAGAAGAGAAGAAGCGGTTTTAGCATCATGTTTCAATGAAGATTTTATTAAAAAGGAGATTACATATATGAAAACGCTTGGATATTATAATGGAAAGTACGACGAACTGGAGAACATGAGCGTTCCCATGAATGACAGGGTATGCTGGTTTGGAGACGGCGTATACGATGCAGGTCCCTGCCGCAATTACAGGATTTTTGCAATTGACGAGCACGTTGACCGCTTCTTCAACAGCGCCGGCCTTATCAGGATTCAGGTGCCATGCACAAAGGCAGAGCTGAAGGCGCTGCTTCAGGACCTGGTAAATAAGATGGACACCGGAGATCTGTTCATTTACTTCCAGGTAACCAGGGGGACCGCTGTCAGGACCCATGAATTTCCGGAGAACGTACCGGCAAATCTCTGGGTTATGTTAAAGCCCATGGGAACGCCGGACCTGTACAAGAAAATTCGCCTGATTACCCAGGAGGACACCCGTTTCTTCCACTGCAACATCAAAACCCTGAATCTGCTGCCCAGCGTCATGGCTGCCCAGAAAGCAAAAGAGGCAGGATGCCAGGAAGCAGTGTTCCACAGAGGCGACCGTGTGACAGAATGTGCCCATAGCAACTGCCATATCTTAAAGGACGGAATTCTCTATACGGCTCCTGCCGACAATCTGATTCTTCCGGGCATTGCAAGGGCCCACCTGATTCGTATTTGTAAGAAACTGGAGATTCCGGTAAGCGAGACTCCATATACCCTGAAGGAGATGATGGATGCGGACGAGGTTCTGGTGACATCATCCACCAAACTGTGTGTGGCTGCCAATGAGATTGACGGCACTCCGGTGGGAGGCAGGGCGCCTGAGACCCTTAAGAGCATTCTGGACGCTGTGATGGATGAGTACATGGAAGAGACTAAAGCCTAATGCGGCTGCCTTGACTTTTTGAGGGCCGGGTGCTAGAATGTAAGGCATGAAAAATACAGGATTAAAGACAATAATAACAGCAGGTTTGATTATCATGTGCACGGCTTGGCTGGCAGGATGCAGCAAGAAAGTTGCGGATCCTGTCACCAGGTCGTCTTTTTTGTTGAACACATTTGTCACCGTTACCTTATACGATACAGAGGACCAGACCATTCTGGACGGCTGCATGACACTTTGTTCCGACTATGAGAAGCTGCTCAGCAAGACCCTGGAGGGCAGCGAGATTTATAAACTGAACCACCGCAGACCGGGTGAGAGGACCATCACCGTATCGGAGAAAACAGCCGAGGTACTGGCGGAGGGGCTGGAGTACTGCCGCATGTCCCAGGGGGCCTTTGATATAACCATAGAGCCCTTAAGTTCCCTGTGGGATTTTACAGGCAGGACGCCCCATGTGCCGCCCAGGGAGGAGATTGAGGCGGATCTGAAAAAGGTGGGATATGAAAATGTGATCCTGGATGGCAGACAGGTCACCTTCCTCAATGACGAGACCACCATTGACCTGGGCGCCATAGCCAAGGGTTTTATAGCAGACCAGATGAAGGCATATCTGGAAGAAAACGGTGTGGAAAGTGCGGTCATCAATCTGGGAGGAAATGTGCTCTGCGTGGGAAAACGGCCGGACGGCACTCCTTTTAAGATAGGGCTCCAGAGGCCGTACGCAACCCATACAGAGACCGTGGCAGCACTGAAAATAGACAACATGTCCGTGGTTTCCTCCGGCGTGTACGAGAGGCATTTTGTGGAGGACGGCGTCAACTATCATCATATACTGGATCCGGCTACCGGATATCCTTATGAAAATGGGCTGACCCAGGTATCCATCATTTCCCCCAGGTCAGTGGACGGGGACGGACTGAGCACCACCTGTTTTGCCCTGGGACTGGAAGAAGGGACCAGGCTCATAGAGTCCATGGACCAAATCTACGGCATATTCCTCACGGAAGACGGGGAACTCCACTACACCAGGGGGGCCGAGGATTTCCTGTACAGATAATGGTTTTTTCTTTACAATTCCATGATGCTACCATATAATAGAAGGGATTATTGCTCCAGAGCTTGTCTGTGCGCACTCTGGAACAGTGCAGGAGCAGAAGATGTTACGTAAAATATGGGTAAAATGTGTTAACTATGAGACAATAAGCTACATTATATGCGGGTTTCTCACCACGGCAGTGGATTTTGCGGTATATGCTCTGCTGAGGCAGATTGGGATTGGCGTAGGCCTGTCCCAGGCCATGTCATGGCTGGCGGCGGTGCTGTTTGCCTATGTGGTGAACAAGCTTATCGTGTTCCGCAATTATAATCTGCGGCCTTCCTACCTTATGAAGGAGGTGGGAGCATTTGTGGCTGCCCGGGCGTTCTCAGGAGCCGTTACCTGGGTGCTCATGGTGGTCATGGTAAAATTAGGCGGTGACAGGGGAATGCTATATGAGCTGTTCTGCAAATTCACATCCTCTGTAATCAACATGGTACTGAACTATATTTTCAGCAAACTCTGGATATTCAAGAATAAGCCTGAATAGAGAAAGGTGACTGTGATGGAACGTGAAGAAATAGAACGGGTTGAACGGGAGCTTGACGCAATCCTGAAGCTTGTGCAGCCAGAACCGACCATACAGGATAAAGCCCGGGAGGAAGCGCTCTCAAAGGAGCCGGTTACCGACGGGGAAAAAAAGACATCAGAGGAAAAGAAAACATATGGGATTGGGGAGGAAGAGGAATGGTTGTATGAGAGGGATTCTTTTGGGATGAATTCTCATGGGGCGGGTTCCAGGAGGGATGAACTCCATAGGACAGATTCCCATAGGACAGAAAATGGAAGCCGCAAGCCGCAGAATGATACAGAGGGATATGCTCCGGAGGGTAATGCGGCAGATAATTATGCAGCAGATAATTATGCAGCAGATAATAATACAACAGATAATTACGCAACAGATGAATATACATCAGAGGAAGACGAATACGGAATGGAAGAAGAGAATGAGACTGCCGGACAGGACAGGCAGCAGTACGATAAGAGAGAGACAGGGATGTCACGGACAGGAAACAGGCGCGGACTTCGGTTGTTAAAGCCTTCGGACGGTCTGGTGGCAGCATTTTTTGTCCCGGTAGTGGCCATGATTATCATATTTGCCCAGAGAGGTATCTTTCCTTTTGGGGAAGAGTGTTTTCTCAGGACAGATATGTACCATCAGTATGCCCCGTTTTTTTCAGAGTTCCAGTATAAGCTTACCCATGGCGGAAGCCTGCTTTACAGCTGGGATATCGGCATGGGGGTGAATTTTTCGGCGCTCTATGCCTATTATCTGGCCAGCCCGGTGAACTGGCTTCTGATACTATGCCCGAAGAAGTTTATCATTGAGTTCATGACCATACTCATTGTTCTCAAGACAGGACTGTCCGGCCTTAGCTTTTCGTGGTATCTGAAGAAACACTTTGGAGTTAAGAATTTCGGCGTGGGCTTTTTCGGTATTTTTTATGCCCTCAGCGGCTATATGGCTGCCTACAGCTGGAACATCATGTGGCTGGACTGTATCATGCTGTTTCCGATGATTCTTCTGGGACTGGAGCAGCTGGTGAAGGAGAAGAGGGGGACGCTCTACTGCATCACTCTGGGCCTCTCCATCCTTTCCAATTACTATATTTCCATTATGATTTGCATTTTCATGGTCATCTATGTGATTGCTCAGATGACACTCAATCCGCCAAAAAGCTTTGGTGAGTTCATGGGAACAGGGCTGCGCTTTGCCTTTTATTCCCTTCTGGCGGGCGGTCTTGCCGCGGTGGTGCTTTTGCCGGAGATTTATGCGCTGCAGGTCACGGCGTCAGGGGATTTTGATTTTCCTAAGACATTTTCCTCCTATTTTTCCATCTTTGATATGATTGCCCGTCACATAGGAAATGTGGGAACCGAGATAGGCCTGGACCACTGGCCCAATATATACTGCGGTGTGGCAGTGCTCATGTTCTTCCTTTTATACCTGGGAAGCAGGAAGATTACCTTCAGGGAAAAGGCAGTGTACTGCACCATGCTGATTCTGTTTTATGCCAGCTTTTCCGTTAATGTGCTGAATTTCGTCTGGCATGGGTTTCACTATCCCAACAGCCTTCCCTGCCGTCAGTCCTTCATTTATATTGCACTGATGCTGTTCATGTGTTACCACGCCTACATTCATCTGGAGGATACGTCCTGGAAATCTGTATGCCTGGCGTTTTGGGGAGCTGTTTCCTTTGTGCTGCTGGCAGAGAAGCTGGTGAATAATCCGGAACAATACCATTTCTCTGTGTTCTATGTGGCGCTCCTGTTCATTGCCATATATGGAGGTCTGATTTACCTGTACCACAAGGGAAAATGGAGCCTGGATGCCATCCTTCTCACTGCTTTGGCCGTGGTTGCCATTGAGGCGGCCGTGAATACCGCGGTAACCAGCATCCCTACCACCAGCAGGTCCTCCTATGTGAAAGATAACCAGGACGTGGAGGATCTGGTGTGGAATATTAAGTCGGACACCTTCTATCGTGTGGAAAAGACAGACAGAAAGACAAAGAATGACGGCGCCTGGATGAATTTCCCGTCCGTATCCCTGTTTTCATCCACAGCCAATGCCTCCCTGTCGGATTTCTTCCGCAGGATGGGGTGTGAGAGTTCTACCAATGCCTACAGCATCACAGGAAGCACACCTCTGGTGGACAGCCTTTTGTCCGTGCGGTACGGCATATACGGGGACCAGCAGCCTGCCGATGGACTCAGGGATTTGTCCGCAAGAAAAGGAAGCATGTGGCTGTACGAGAATAAATTTACCCTGCCTGTGGCATTCATGCTTCCATCGGATGTGGAAGGAAACTGGATTTTGAATTCCGGGAACCCGGCCCATGTCCAGAACGATCTTTGCGATGTGCTGGAAACAGAGCATGTGCTGCTTCCCAACGAAAGCGTAACAGAGGGCAGAAAGCTTACATTTACAGCCGATGAGACCGGCGATTACTACGTGTATGTGACCGATAAGAAGGTGAAGGAGGTCACGGCTGTAATCGGAGAGCAGACAGAAAGCTTTGATAATGTGGACCGGGGCTACTTTATGGAGCTGGGCCGCATCAACAAGGATGTGGAGGTGCGTCTGGAGGCAGGGGATGACGGCAGCCCGACCCTGCAGGCAGAGGTGTGGCGTTTTAACCCTCAGGCCCTGGAGGCTGTTTACGGGAAAATGAACCAGAATCCCATGGTGCTTTCCAGGTGGACGGATACGGAACTGTCAGGCAGCATAACCGCAGATTCCGCAGGCGTTATGTACACCAGCATTCCCTATGATAAGGGATGGAGCATCCTGGTGGACGGCAAGGCCGTGGTGCCGCGGAAGATGTTTGACACGTTTCTGGCAGTGGACATCAGCGAAGGGACCCACCGAATCAGTTTTTCCTATGAACCGGAGGGACTTAGGACCGGGGCGTGGATTACCGGAGTCAGCGCGGCTGTCCTGGGAGTCACTGTGCTGGCTGGAATCGGCCGGAAGAAGAAAAAGAGCAGTTAAAACAGGACAAAAGAAAATCAGAAATAAGGAGATTAGAGCCATGAAATTATGGGGCGGACGTTTTACAAAAGAAACCAATCAGCTGGTACACAATTTTAACGAATCCCTTTCCTTTGACCAGAAATTCTACCGTCAGGACATCAGGGGCAGCATTGCTCATGTGAAGATGCTGGCAAAGCAGGGAATCCTTACAGAACAGGACAGAGATGATATTATCCGCGGATTGGAAAGCATTCTGGAAGACCTGGATAGTGGTAAATTGACCATATCATCCGATTCCGGATATGAGGATATCCACTCCTTTGTGGAGGGAACTTTGACTGAGCGGATTGGGGAGGCGGGAAAACGCCTTCACACAGGACGCAGCCGCAATGACCAGGTAGCCCTGGACATGAAGCTCTATACCAGGGATGAGATTGACGCCATCGAGGCGTTGGTAAAGGAACTGCTGGAGGAGCTGCTGGCAGTGATGGAGAAGAATACAGACACCTTCATGCCCGGCTTCACCCATCTTCAGAAGGCCCAGCCAATCACCCTGGCCCATCATATGGGGGCTTACTTCGAGATGTTCTCCAGGGACCGCTCCCGCCTTAAGGATATACGCAGGCGCATGAATTACTGCCCGTTGGGCTCAGGTGCTCTGGCAGGCACCACCTATCCTCTGGATCGGGAATATACGGCAGAGCTTCTGGGATTTGACGGACCGACCCTTAATTCCATGGATTCAGTGGCTGACAGGGATTACCTGATTGAGCTGCTCAGCGCCCTGTCCACTATCTCCATGCACCTGTCCCGGTTCTGCGAGGAAATCATAATATGGAATACCAACGAGTACCGTTTTGTGGAGATTGATGATTCCTACAGCACAGGAAGTTCCATCATGCCTCAGAAAAAGAACCCGGATATCGCAGAACTGATACGCGGCAAAAGCGGGCGCGTATACGGCGCCCTGGTGTCCATGCTGACCACCATGAAGGGGATTCCTCTGGCTTACAACAAGGATATGCAGGAAGATAAGGAGCTTACCTTTGACGCCATTGACACGGTAAAGGGATGCCTGGCTCTGTTTACAGGCATGATTTCCTCCATGAGCTTTCGTAAGGAGGTAATGGAGGCCAGTGCAAAGAACGGCTTTACCAATGCCACGGATGCGGCGGACTATCTGGTGAACAAGGGAGTGCCTTTCAGGGACGCCCACGGCATCGTGGGACAGCTGGTCCTTACGTGCATCGGCAAGGGAATTGCCCTGGATAATCTCAGCCTGGAAGAATACAAGGCCATCAGTCCGGTGTTTGAGGAGGACGTATATGAGGCCATCAGCATGAAGACCTGCGTGGAGAAGCGCCTTACCATAGGAGCCCCCGGACAGGAGGCTATGAAAAAAGTCATTGGGATATATAAAAAACAGCTGGGAATGGACGATGCTCAGTGATACTATATGAGATTTTATCTCACATAAAATCCCTCTTGACGGAAAAATCTCTTGATTATATAATATTTACAGCAAAAGAGTTGTAAATGCAACGGAAAGAAGGGCGAATATGGAGGAATGGCTGCCTCTTGTGAAAAAATCTCCGCTATTTTATGGCATTAGTGATGACGAGCTCTATACTCTGTTAAAATGCTGCGCCTCGGAGCAGGTGCTTTATGAGGACGGGGAATATATTTTCCGCATGGGAGAATCCGTCAATAAGGTGCTGGTTCTGCTGAGGGGAAAGGCATGTGTCATCCAGGAGAATTTCTGGGGACATCAGGAACACATATATCATATAAAGGAAGGGGAGCTCTTTGGCCAGTCCTATTCCTGCGCCAGGACCCCTGTGCTGCCGGTGAGCGTGGTGGCAGAGGGAGGATGCGAGGCCCTGTTCCTCAATTACCAGCGGATGATCACATTTTGCCCCCTGGCCTGCGATTTCCATACCAGGTTCATACACAACATGCTGCGTCTGGTGTCGGAGCACAATGTGAAGCTGGAAAACAAACTGGAGCATGTGTGCCGCAGGACCACCAGGGAAAAGCTTCTGTCCTATCTGTCAGAGCAGGCCATGGCAAAAGGGGGAAGGGATTTTGACATACCCCATAACCGCCAGGAGCTGGCTGAGTATCTCTGCGTGGACCGGAGCGCCATGTCCAGCGAGCTGAGTAAGATGCGGGCTGAGGGGATACTGGATTTTCAGAAGAACCACTTTGTGCTCCATGACAGGGGCGCGGGGGAGCGCAGGGAAGGGGCTTAAGGGCAATCATATATCAGAACATTTAAAAGGGAGACAACAGGCAGGAATGCAGTGTTGTTTCCCTTTCTTATTTAACACAACTTCATGTATGATTCACATTACTTTGGATAGGCAGCGTTCAGACAACGCTCTGCCGCCTCTTTGGATATCAGGTTCACGGCTCTGGAATCATCCTTTTTGGTATAGTAGCCGGTACCATCCTCAGTGGGACTTCCAATCGCCAATGACAGGCCGCCGTCCGTATCTCCGCTTTCATAGGTCCAGGAAAGAGTCATAGTTGGATCAGACAGGCCATAGCTGCCCAATTCTTCATCGCTGGCCTTGTATGATACACAGGACTGGAACGACAAACCGCTTATGGCATCCGCCAGATTATTAAGAGCGCCATTGTCATCCAGGCGGTTGGCCTCGTCCCCGGCAGAGTCCTTATACCAGGCTATATTGCCTGCGTCATCCACGGCCTTTTTACAGAACCGGCTGGTCTGCCCGTTCTTGGAGACAGTGATTTCTCGGATATCGGCGCCTGACACATGGGGAAGGGATTCTGTCTCGACAAAATCGTAAAGTCCCTTGGCAGCTGTCTCTGTAAGATAACTGCCGATGGTATAAATCTGACTGTCCCCTTCCATGGCGGCATAGTACTGGGCAGGGGGCTGGGAACCGTCCGAGCCTGCACCGCCGGTACCGGGAACCTGGCTGCCCAGCAGGATGGCGCGGGAGGAACCGTCAGAGGAAACGGTATCAAACCGCGCGGAAGGGTTATCCAGGCCATATGCTTCCGGAGAATCCGCACCTTCCAGCTTCCGCTCTGCTTTTAAGTGGGACAGGGTATCTGCCAGGGTGGTCAGGGGATATTGGCGGATGGGGCAATCCTTATCTCCTTTATAGTACCAGGTGTCGCCTTCCCGGGTAAAGGACAGACTCTTGTCATCCTTCGTCCAGGACAGGGAAGATAGTTCCGGAAGGTCGGTCATATATACAGAGGCATTTTCCGGAGACAGGGCCTGTGTTTTAGCATTCCTCTCCTGCTGCCAGTTGATGACGCCATATGCAGCGCAGAGAAGGACCAGGGCTCCCAGAGCGGGAACCATTGGCCGTACATGTTTCTTCATGTCTAACCTCCTCGTTATGAGCACTTAGTGACCGTACTTAGGTCACTTACGTGCGATACATGTCAACGTGTTTTAGAGCTTCCGGCGCTTCAGCCAGATCACGAAGCCTGCAATCAGGAAAATGACCGGAATCACGATAATGAACAGCGCGCTCCACAGTCCGGCGGATGTTACCATATTATAGGTAATATCCAGGCTTTTGCCGGGGATGGACAGCGGTGTGACTCCAGGCAGTCCGTTGGTCGCGGCGTTCATGAACAAAGTCAGGTTGGTGATGCTGGGGAAACGTGACAGAATGGAATCATCAATCATGCTTGGCGCCGTGATAACGGTAAGCATGGAGGATGAGCCCTCTTCCTCGTTTACAGTCTCCGTGGCCACAGCTCCCAGCACATAAGAGCCCTGCGTCTTCTCCTGTGTGACAGGATCCACCAGAAATGCGGAATCAGAGGTGGTAAGGAAGGGCTGGACCGCAATGTCCTCCGAAGGATTTTCCTGTATGGTCATTCCGGCAGGCTGGACCAGAAGGGCTGCCGCGGAGGAGTCGATTCCTGAGAGAAGGCTGCTGGCAAAGTCGTAATCCGGAATAACATTAAAGGGATTATTGTTGTAGAAATGCTGGGGAGCCGGGTCAGCCACAAATCCATTTTTCAGGTCCATTCCGTACTGGGAAATGAATTCAGTCAGATTGGTCAGGGTATTCTGGGTACAGCCTGCAAGGAGCAACATGCGGCCGCCGTTTTTCAGGTAATCGGTCAGAGTTTCCTTTTCATCCACGGAAATATCCTTGGCAGGGGCGTTCATGATGAGAAGGCTGCAGTCCTGTGGAATGGCTCCCTGGGTGAGCAGATTCAGTTCGGTCACATTTATGCCGGATTTATCCATGGCATCTGCCGCGGCTGACGAGAGGGCGGCTTCGCCGTGTCCGGTCAGGGTATATACGGCAGCAGCCGTATCGCTTGTGACATAGCGGACGGCGCTGGTAATCTGTCCTTCACCGTCAAAGGCTGTTTCCTTGATTTGCCCGTACTGGTAGTAAACCATGGGGTCAAACTGGATGATATCGTCAAATGAAACGGAAGTCTTTTTTCCGGTGGACTCACAGGATACAATCAGGTTTCCGGGTTCTGTGTCCAGGGAGGTAAGTACGTCCGGGTGAAGCACTGGGTCATTGGCTTCCACCGAAATATGTGGGGAAAGGTCTTTATACAGATTTACAAAGGATGTAATCCTTTCGTCCACGGAGTTGGGGTCAGCCACGATGTGGATGGTAACGTCTCTGTCCAGCTGCGCGAGGATGTCCCTGGTTGTATCCCCCAGGGTAAGGATTTTGTTGGAACTTAAGTCGTGTTTCAGGTATTTGGCAGGAAGCTTTCCCACTATCAGGTTGAGTACAATGACAGCGGCAATGACCACAAGGGTGAACAGTGCCATATAGCTGCCTTTTTTAAATTTTCTGGTCATATGATTCAACTCCATCTTCTTTTCTCGATTGACTGAACAGTCAGGAACAGCAATATACCGGCCACACTCAGATAATAGACAAGACCGCTGACATCCAGCATATGGCTGCTGACAATGCCGTCAAATACGTCTGTCAGGACGATTTTTCCCAGAAGTCCGGTCAGGGCCCGTTCAAACATGCTCTGCTTCACGAAAAAGGTTCCTATAAGGACTGCTGCCCCGGCTGCTTCCAGTCCAAGGGAAAGGGGAATATGGCCGGTCAGCCGGTACATGATAAAACACACAAGGGTCCACAGAATGAGGAAACCGGCCAGCGAACCCGCTGCGGTAGCCGGTATAAAGTTTAAAAGCCCTGGCCAGAGGATGCTGAGCAGCAGTATGCCGAAGGTCCCTGCCGCGGCTATGAGCTGGCTTTCCGTAAGGGAGGAGATGAAAAGCCCAATGGCAATATAGACACATCCCAAAAGGAAGAAGGCCAGTATGGATGCATAGTCCTCTGTCAGGTAAGCGGTCCCGGCGCTTCGGATGATGAGGGGACAGAGGCAGGCAGTGGCCATGGGGACAGCGAAAATAGTGACCATGGAAAGAAATTTTCCCATAACAATACCCCATACGGATACGGGGGAGGTCAGCAGCAGCTGGTCAGTCCGTGCTCTGTGTTCGTCCGACATGCTCCGCATGGTCAGAATCGGCACCGCAATCATAAGTATCATCAGGATGGAATTAAGTGTATAGGAAAAATAGGGGTAACCGTTAATCATATTGTAGACCATGAAATAAATGCCCATGAACATGGTCATGAAAGCAATAAAAACATAGCCTGTCATGGAGCAGAAATAGGATTTCAGCTCCCGCTTATAGATAGCTCTCATTGGGAATCCTCCTCCTTTGATTGGTCTGTGGGGTCTGTGCCACCGCTGTCCTCCCGGGATTTTGGGGAGTCCTCTGTCAGCTCCAGAAATATTTCCTCAAGGGATGCCTTGGAGGGAGCCATGGACAGGATGGGAAGGTGGTGATTGGCTAAGGTGTAAAAAATGGTTTCGCGGATATCTGTTTCCGGGCCGGGAGAGGCGGCGCCGTTTGAAGCAGTGGCGCTGTCCGATACAGTGGCGCTGTCCGATGCAGTGGCGCTGTCCGAAACATTGGCATCCCCGTCCCCGCTAAACTGCAGATTCATAACACAGGTGCCAGCCTCACTACCTGCCTCCATACGCTCTATGGACAGTCCGTGAATTTCCTCCAACACGGGCCTCAGTGCCTCCTCGCTGCCTTTTACCGTCAGATCCAGGCCCGCGGCGCCTTTTAACCGCTGTTCCAGGTTTTCAGGAGTATCGCTGGCAATCAGCTTTCCGTGGGCAATGATCATGATATGGTCGCAAACGGCGCTTACCTCGGACAGGATGTGGGAACTCAGGATGACGGTGTGTTGTTTGCCCAGACCTTTTATCATATCCCGTATCTCAATGATTTGCTTGGGGTCCAGTCCAACGGTGGGCTCATCCAGAATGATGACAGAGGGATTTCCCAAAACGGCCTGGGCCATGCCCACCCGCTGGCGGTAGCCCTTGGACAGGTTTCGGATCAGCCGTTTCCTGACATCCGTGATTTTAACCAGTTCCATTACCTCCTGTATGGCGTCCTTCTGCCCTGCTTTCGGCAGTTTTTTAAGACAGGCCGCAAACTCCAGGTATTCATACACGGTCATGTCCATATACAGAGGCGGAATCTCCGGCAGATACCCGATGCGTTTTTTTGCGGCTTCCGGCTCCTCCAGTATGTCGTGGCCGTCTATGATGACCTGGCCCTCTGTGGCGCCCAGATAACCGGTCATGATGTTCATGGTAGTGGACTTCCCGGCGCCGTTAGGGCCCAGGAAGCCGTATATCTGGCCGTCTTCCACCCGGAAACTTAAATGGTCCACTGCCAGATGGCCGCCGTAATCTTTCACAAGATTTTTAACTTCAATCACTGAATGTGTCCTCCTGTCAGTTTTTTATAATATACTCACTAAACAGTTTTAAAATTAAAATGTGATGAAAATGTGTTTAAATTATAATCTTTTTATAACAATCGTTTTTAAATTTGCAAAATAACGCAAAGAAACGCAAAATGTTGCACTGATTTTTGCGAGAAAAAGTATTGCCCTGTATGGATGGAATTGGTATAATAAAGGGCAGCTGGTAAAAAAATAACATCTATGATGCGTGGGCCCCCTTGGGGGCACCGGAATGGAGGGAACTATGAATCAGATTGATACCATGTCAGTCAATGCAATCCGTGTTCTGGCAGCAGATGCTGTACAGAAAGCCAAATCAGGCCACCCAGGTCTTCCTTTGGGAGCCGCGGCCATGTCCTTTGAGCTGTGGGCAAAACATATGAACCATAATCCTAAGAATCCAGGATGGGAGAACAGGGACCGTTTCATCCTTTCAGGAGGCCATGGCTCCACACTGCTGTATTCCCTGCTTCATCTTTTCGGCTACGGCCTTACAAAAGAGGATATGATGAATTTCCGTCAGATGGATTCCCTGACACCGGGACATCCGGAGTATGGCCATACAGTAGGCGTTGAGGCCACCACAGGTCCGCTGGGTGCAGGCATGGGCATGGCAGTTGGCATGGCTATGGCAGAGTCCCATCTGGCAGCCGTGTTCAACAAGGGCGGATATCCTGTTGTTGACCATTATACCTACGTGCTGGGCGGCGACGGCTGTATGATGGAGGGCATTTCCTCCGAGGCATTCTCACTGGCAGGTACCCTGGGGCTGGGCAAGCTTATTGTATTTTATGATTCTAACCGTATTTCCATCGAGGGAAGCACGGATATCGCATTTACAGAGAACGTACAGAAGCGCATGGAAGCCTTCGGATTCCAGCTGATTACCGTTGAGGACGGCAATGACCTGGATGCCATCGGCAAGGCCATCGAGGAGGCAAAGGCGGATACCACACGTCCATCCTTCATCACCGTAAAGACCCAGATTGGCTACGGCTGTCCCGCAAAGCAGGGCAAGGCCAGCGCTCACGGCGAGCCCTTGGGGGATGACAATGTAAAAGCCATGAAGGAATTCCTGAACTGGCCGTCCATGGAGCCATTCTATGTACCGGATGAGGTATATGCCAATTATAATGCATACGCCGAGAGAGGCGCCGCGGCAGAGGAAAAGTGGAACGCATTATTTGCAGAATACTGCGGGAAATACCCGGAGATGAAGGAATTATGGGATAAATTCTATAATCCGAATCTGGCTAATGATATTTATGACAGTGAAGACTACTGGGCATTTGAGGACAAGCCGGATGCTACCAGAAGTCTGTCAGGCAGGCAGCTTCAGAAGCTTAAGAACCTGATGCCGAATCTGATTGGAGGAGCGGCAGACCTGGCTCCGTCTACCAAGACCTACATGACTGATATGGGCGATTTCTCCAAGGAAAACTATGCCGGACGCAACCTGCATTTTGGCGTCCGCGAGCTGGCCATGTCCGCCATTGGAAATGGTCTCATGCTTCACGGGGGCCTGCGGGCATTCGTGTCCACCTTCTTTGTGTTCAGTGATTATACAAAGCCAATGGCAAGGCTGTCCGCTCTTATGGGCGTGCCTCTTACCTTTGTATTTACCCATGACAGCATCGGCGTGGGAGAGGACGGACCTACCCATGAGCCCATTGAGCAGCTGGCTATGCTGCGCGCCATGCCTAACTTCCATGTATACCGCCCGGCGGATGCCACGGAGACAGCAGCTGCATGGTACAGCGCCGTATCTTCCAAAAAGACTCCTACGGCTCTGGTACTCACAAGGCAGAACCTGCCGCAGCTGGCTGGTTCCAGCAGGGAGGCATTAAAGGGAGCCTACATCCTGGAAGATTCCGCGAAGGAAGTTCCGGATGCCATCATCATTGCCACTGGTTCCGAGGTGGAGCTGGCAGTGGGTGCAAAGGCTGAGCTGGCAAAAGAGGGCGTGGATGTGCGCGTTGTCAGCATGCCGAGCATGGACGTGTTCGAGGAACAGACTGAGGATTACAAGGAGAAGGTCCTTCCAAAGGCAGTGCGTAAGAGAGTGGCAGTAGAGGCACTGGGCGATTTCGGATGGGGCAGATATGTGGGCCTTGACGGAACCACCGTCACCATGAAGGGCTTTGGCGCCAGCGCACCAGCGGGACAGCTCTTTAAGAAATTCGGATTTACGGTTGAGAACGTTGTGGCAGCCGTGAAGTCACTGTAGACATAAATAGCTGCAGCTCAATGGCAGTTTAAAACGGACCCATGAAGATTAGGTTGCTTCTTCATGGGTCCTTTCCAATGTGCTGGAAAATGCGGTATTTACCGTTTCAGTTCCCCGCCTCTTTACTGACCCTTCTTGGCAGATTCTACCTCAGCCATCTTCATAGCCCTTACCTTAAGGGGAAGTCCGAACAGGGTGATGAAACCGTCTGCGTCATGGTGGTCGTACAGGTCGCCTGTGGTGAAGGAAGCCAGGGACTCGCTGTATAAGGAGTATGGGGATGTGGTTCCGGCCTTGATGATATTGCCCTTGTACAGTTTGAATTTCACTTCGCCTGTCACATATTCCTGGGTGGACTCTACAAATGCCTGGACAGCCTCGCGCAGTGGGGTAAACCACTTGCCCTCATAAACAATCTGGGCCAACTTATCAGCCATGGTCTTTTTGGTCTCCATGGTGGCCCGGTCTAATACCAGTTCCTCCAGCTGCTTATGGGCTTCCATGAGAATGGTTCCGCCTGGTGTCTCATACACGCCCCGGGACTTCATGCCTACCACGCGGTTTTCCACGATGTCCACAATGCCGATGCCATGTTTTCCGCCCAGCTCATTTAACTTGCGGATAATATCGGAAACCTTCATCTTCTGGCCGTTTACGCTGGTGGGAACGCCTTTTTCAAAGGTCATGGTCACATACTCGCCTTCGTCCGGCGCCTTTTCAGGAGTCACGCCAAGTACAAGCAGGTGCTCGTAGTTTGGTTCCTGTGACGGATCTTCTAACTCCAGGCCCTCGTGGCTGATATGCCATAAGTTCCTGTCACGGCTGTAGCTGCTGTCCGCGGAGAAGGGCAGGTCAATGCCGTGCTGCTTGCAGTATTCAATCTCGTCCTCGCGGGACTGCATGGTCCATACATCGGTCATACGCCAGGGAGCGATGATTTTGATATCAGGAGCCAGGGCCTTGATGCCCAGCTCAAAACGAATCTGGTCATTGCCCTTGCCGGTAGCGCCGTGGCAGATGGCTGAGGCGCCTTCCTTACGTGCAATCTCAACCAGTCTCTTGGCGATGGCAGGACGGGCCATGGAGGTGCCTAAGAGGTATTTGTTTTCATATACTGCATTGGCCTTTACACAGGGCATGATGTAATTGTCGCAGAAATCATCCACTAAATCTTCAATATATAATTTGGAAGCACCGGATAATTTGGCTCTCTCGTCCAGGCCGTCTAATTCACTGCCCTGGCCGCAGTCGATGCAGCAGCAGATGACTTCATAACCAAAATGCTCCTTTAACCACGGAATGATTGCGGTGGTATCCAGTCCGCCGGAATAAGCTAAAACTACTTTTTCTTTCATATTAATATCCTCCTGAGATTGCTGTACTGATTGAACTTTCATAAATATACAACATTATGTGATAAAATGCAAGTGCTAAATAAAATTTTTAAAAAGATGTTGCATATTATGCATTTGTAATGTATAATTATGAAATCTAAAAAGGGACCGGGAAATAAGGGTCATGGAAATGCTTCTTTTCATTAAAAGAAAAACTGACCATAATGAAGGCAGCAGCCAATATTTATAAATATAAGGAGATACGGATATGATTAAGGCAGGTATTATCGGTTCCACAGGATATGCGGGAGGAGAGCTGGCAAGGCTCCTGCTCCAGAGGGATGACATAGAGATTAAATGGTATGGTTCCAGAAGCTACATAGACCAGAAATATGCATCCATCTACCAGAACATGTTCCGGATTGTGGACGACGCGTGTATGGATGATAATATGAAGGAGCTGGCAGACCAGGTGGACGTGGTGTTCACCGCAACCCCTCAGGGCCTGTGCGCATCCCTGGTGGACGAGGACGTGTTGTCTAAGGTAAAGGTCATTGATTTAAGCGCTGACTTCCGTATTAAGGATGTGTCGGTTTATGAGAAATGGTATAAGCTGACCCATGCATCTGCGCAGTTCATCGGTGAAGCCGTGTATGGGCTGCCTGAAATCAACCGGGAAAAGGTGAAGAAGGCCAGGCTCATTGCCAATCCGGGATGTTTCCCCACCTGCTCCTTCCTGTCCACGTATCCTCTGGTAAAGGAAGGGCTCATTGACCCCAATACCATCATCATCGATGCCAAGTCCGGCACATCCGGCGCAGGCAGGGGAAGCAAGGTGGACAGTCTGTACTGCGAGGTCAATGAGAACATTAAGGCTTACGGAGTGGCCTCCCACAGACATACGCCGGAGATAGAGGAGCAGCTGTCCTATGCGGCAGGAAAGCCGGTAACCATCAGCTTCACCCCTCACCTGGTACCAATGAACCGCGGAATCCTGGTGACGGCCTATGCCTCCCTTACAAAGGAAGTGTCCTACGAGGAGGTAAAGGCTGTATACGACAAATATTATGCGGACGAATATTTTGTACGCGTCCTGGAAAAGGATGTGGTGCCCCAGACCCGGTGGGTGGAGGGCAGCAATTTTGCAGACGTGAATTTTAAGATAGACACCAGAACCAACCGGGTGGTGATGATGGGAGCCATTGACAACATGGTCAAGGGAGCAGCAGGCCAGGCCATCCAGAACATGAACCTGATGTTCGGTCTGCCGGAGAATACGGGACTGAAGCAGATTCCTATTTTCCCCTGATGGTTCAGGCTGTTGGTTTAGAGACGCTCTGAAAGGATAAAAGAGGGAAAAAGAAAGGAAACATGAGCTCATGGCAGGTACGATGGATATCCTTATCCGTGAAATGACAATAGCGGATTACGACCAGGTTTACGACCTGTGGACAGAAATCAAGGGATTTGGAATCAGAAGCATTGACGATTCCCGGGAGGGAGTGGTGCGCTTCCTCAGGAGGAATCCCACTACCAGTGTGGTGGCTGTCCAGAACGGTCATATTATAGGGAACATCCTCTGCGGCCATGACGGCAGGACCGGCTGCTTTTACCACGTGTGCGTGGCGCCGGGATACAGGAAACACGGCATCGGATACCGCATGGTCCGCTTTGCCATGGAGGCCCTGCAGAAAGAAGGAGTCAGCAAAATCAGCCTGATTGCGTTTAAGGAGAATGAGGTGGGAAATGCGTTCTGGCAGGGAATCGGATGGCGGGAACGGGAGGATGTGAATACATACGAATTCATATTGAATGAGGAAAACATCACCCGGTTTGTACGGTAAAATGAAACGGAGTGCACCGTGACAAGAGGCCGGTGCATCTCCATATGACATAAAGGTATGGAAATAAATGGAGGAACGAGAGATATGGATGAGTCAGGCAAGGGAATCAAAATCATAACCGGCGGCGTTACGGCTGCCAAGGGCTTTAAGGCTGCTTCCACGGCAGCCGGAATCAAATATAAGGACCGTCAGGACATGGCCATGATTTACAGTCAGGAGCCCTGCAGGTCAGCAGGCACCTTCACCACCAATATCGTGAAGGCAGCTCCCGTAAAATGGGATAAGAACCAGGTGACAAGCGGGGCGCCTGCCCAGGCAGTGGTTATAAACGCAGGAATTGCCAATGCCTGTACCGGGGAGGAAGGCATGGGATACTGCGCACAGACGGCCGAGGCAGCTGCCCAGGCCCTGGGAATTCCCGCTGAAAGCGTCCTGGTGGCATCCACAGGCGTCATCGGCATGCAGCTGCCCATGGACAGGATTACGGCGGGGGTTAAGGCTATGGCTCCTCTGCTGGGCGAAAGCCTGGAGAGCGGCACCGGCGCCTCCAAGGCCATTATGACCACGGACACAAAGAACAAGGAGGTGGCTGTCCAATTTGAGCTGGGAGGAACCACTGTGACCATGGGCGGCATGTGCAAGGGTTCCGGCATGATTCATCCCAATATGTGCACCATGCTGAGCTTTGTGACCACGGATGCGGCCATCAGCAGGGAGCTGCTCCAGGAAGCCCTTAGCCAGGATATCCAGGATACATACAACATGATTTCCGTGGATGGGGACACATCCACCAATGATACGGTCCTCCTTCTGGCAAACGGTCTGGCCGGCAACAAAGAAATCACAGAGAAGGATGAGGATTACCATACCTTCTGCCGGGCCTTAAAGATTGTAAATGAAACATTAGCCAAAAAAATGGCAGGCGACGGCGAGGGCTGTACCGCGCTGTTTGAGGTGAAGGTAGTGGGAGCAGAGACAAAGGAACAGGCCAAGGTTCTGGCGAAGTCGGTAATCTGTTCCAGCCTTACCAAGGCAGCCATCTTCGGCCACGACGCCAACTGGGGCAGGATACTCTGTGCCATGGGTTATTCAGGGGCACAGTTTGATCCGGAAAAGGTGGACCTGTATTTTGAGAGCGCGGCAGGGAAGATGCAGATCATTAAGGACGGCGTGGCCGCGGACTACAGCGAGGAACAGGCCACTCAGATTCTGTCAGAGTCTGAGGTGACGGCTGTGGCTGACATCAAGATGGGGGATGAGAAGGCCACTGCGTGGGGCTGCGACCTGACCTTTGATTATGTTAAGATTAATGCCGATTACCGTTCATAATATGGGTGCCAAGTGCCAGTGACATGTATCGCACGTAAGCGCCCAAAAGACGGGCGCCAAGTGCTCATAACGAGAGGAGTGGGAAGATGAATTTGGAACCAATGCAGAAGGCGGCCGTGCTCATTGAGGCACTGCCCTATATCCAGCGTTTTAACAGGAAAATCGTGGTGGTGAAATACGGCGGAAGCGCCATGGTGGATGAGGAATTAAAGAAAAAGGTGATTCAGGATGTGGTGCTCCTTAAGCTGGTAGGCTTTAAGCCCATCATTGTGCACGGAGGCGGGAAGGAGATCAGCCGCTGGGTAGGTAAGGTGGGGATGGAGGCCCAGTTTAAGAACGGGCTCAGGGTCACGGACGAACCCACCATGGAGATTGCCGAGATGGTCCTCAATAAAGTAAATAAGAGCCTGGTCCAGCTGGTCAATGAGCTGGGCATCAATGCGGTGGGAATCAGCGGCAAGGACGGAATGATGCTTAAATGCCATAAGAAATACGCCGGCGGCGAGGACATCGGGTTTGTAGGCGATGTGGAGGAAGTGAATCCTAAAATCATATATGATTTGCTGGAAAAGGATTTTCTGCCTATCATCTGCCCCATTGGCTTTGATGAGGATTTCCTGAGCTATAACATCAATGCGGACGACGCGGCCTGCGCCATTGCCACGGCTGTGGAGGCGGAAAAGCTGGCCTTCCTTACAGATGTGGAGGGTGTGTATAAGGATTATGAGAATAAGTCCTCCCTTATATCCGAGATGACGGTGGAGGAGGCCCAGAGCTTTGTGGACAGCGGCATGCTGGGAGGCGGCATGCTTCCCAAGCTTCAAAACTGCATCAACGCCATAAAGAACGGCGTTTCCAGGGTGCATATCCTGGACGGACGCATTCCTCATTGCCTGCTGCTGGAAATCTTTACTGACAAGGGTATAGGAACCGCTATCTATAATTCCGAAGAAGACGAGAGGTATTATCATGGCTGAGAAACAGTTGATGGAACGGGCGGAACAGGCCCTTTATAAGGTGTATAACCGGTTCCCAGTGGTATTTGACCATGGGGAGGGAGTGAAACTTTACGATACAGAGGGAAACGAGTATCTGGATTTTGGCGCGGGCATTGCGGTCATGGCGCTGGGCTATGGGGATGAGGAGTATACAAAGGCCGTGGAGGACCAGCTTCACAAGCTGACCCATATCTCCAATCTGTTCTACAATCAGCCCTCCATTGAGGCGGGCGAGAAGCTGCTTAAGGCATCCCATATGGATAAGGTATTCTTTACCAACAGCGGCACCGAGGCCATTGAGGGCGCTCTTAAAATTGCAAAGCGCTTTTACTATAATAAACTTCACGAAACCATGGGAGACGGCTGCGACGGCTGCGAGGACCCGGAGCCGGACATGACCGGGGAAATCATTGCCATGAATCATTCCTTCCATGGAAGGAGCCTGGGCGCCCTGTCCGTCACCGGCAATGCCCGCTACCAGGAGCCCTTTAAGCCCCTTGTACCGGGAATCCGCTTCGCTGATTTCAACGACCTGGACAGCGTGAAAAAGCTGATTAACAGCAAGACCTGCGCGGTAATCATGGAGACCATCCAGGGAGAGGGCGGTATCTATCCTGCCACGGAGGAATTCATAAAAGGTGTCAGGACCCTGTGCGATGAGTACGACCTGCTCCTTATACTGGATGAAATCCAGTGCGGCATGGGCCGTTCCGGGGAAATGTTTGCCTGGCAGCATTACGGCGTGAAGCCGGACGTGATGACAGTGGCCAAGGCGCTGGGAAACGGACTTCCCATAGGTGCCTTCCTGGCATGGGGCAAGGCGGCCAGTGCCATGGTTCCGGGCGACCACGGCACCACCTATGGCGGCAATCCCCTGGTGACAGCGGGAGCCAGCGCAGTGCTTGATATTTTTGAGAAACGTCATATTACGGACCATGTAAAGGAGATTGGCGCCTATCTCTACGAGAAGCTGGAGGAGCTGTCAAAGGAACTGGACTGTATCAGGGGACACCGGGGAATGGGATTGATTCAGGGACTGGAGTTCTCTGTACCGGCAGGCCCTATTGTGTCAAAAGCGCTGCTGGAACAGAAGCTGGTGTTAATTAGCGCCGGGCCCAATATCATCCGTTTCGTTCCGCCTCTGGTGATTGAGAAGGCGGATGTGGACGAGATGATGAAACGCCTTAGGGCAGCGGTTACAGAGTAAGGAATAGATTGCAGGGCAAGGAATAGATTGCAGGGCAAGGAATAGGTTTAGGGTAAGGGATAGGTTGTAGGGCAAAGGAAGATGTCCCGCCCGCCAAAGGCGGCAGGAAACACCTGTAATACAGGGGCCTGCCGCCTTTTTATATGGTTTGCCGATTCCTTAAGTAAATCTTTCGTTTTCATTTATGAAATGTTATGAAAATACTGGATGAAATATTTATGGCAAACCTATATAATAGCCTTATTAAATGAACAGCAATAGCGCGAGTGTTTATTTTTGTTGTATAAGTATGCCATATGTGATATAACTGTATTAATATAAATAATACACTATCCGCTGGTATTAAGGAGGGAGTCATGGGAACAGAGAAAAAAGCTGGTGATTTAGAGGAAATCCAGGTTTTGGAAGGCATTTCAGAGTCAGAGGAGATTGACCGCCGCGTGGAGGAGCTGATGGCTCCGGAGGATATAGGAAACGGAAAGAAAAAGAAGAAAAAGCATAAGGCCGGACCCCGGACATCGGAGGGGGGCTTCCACCCTGTCCGGCGCTTTAAGGGATTCAGCCGGAAGCGGAAGATAATCACGGTCCTTATACTGGCGGCAGTGGTTTTGTTTGGGTTCTCCCGTATGTCCGGAGGAAAGAAGGATATGGGAATCCCTGTTGCCGTGATGCCTCTTGCAAAACAGGACGTTCAGGAAAAGCTTACGGTAAGCGGTCCTGTATCAGGAACAGACAGCGTGGACGTGGTGTCCAATATTCACGCGGAAATCACTGCCATGAATGTGAAGGAAGGCGATACCGTGACAAAGGGACAGGTGCTGGCCGTGGTGGACAGCACGGACCTGGAGCGGGAAGTGCAGATTGCCCAGAACGCCTACGACCTTGCGGTGGCTAATAAGCAGGAAAAGGATAAGGAAGCAGCCCTTGGATACGAAAAGGCAGTCCAGGATTTCCAGAAGGCCAGCCTGGATCACAGCAGGAACAGCCAGCTCTTTGCCACCGGCGACATTTCCCAGATGGAGCTGGAAGCCAGCGCCAATGCTCTGAATGACGCCAGAAGGCAGATGGAAGGCTACACGGTTGAGAATGGAAGAGGTGTTGCGGATTCGTCCTACGGCATTCAGATACAGAACGCGGCCTTTGATTTGGAGAAGAAAAAGGAAGAACTGGATAATACCCAGATAAGGAGCACCATTGACGGCACCGTGGTCCGCGTCAATTCCAAGGTGGGTCAGTTTGCGGATAAAGTAGAGGATGATAAACCCATTTTCAGCATCGAGAACCTGGAGCAGCTGGAGCTGGAAATCAAGGTAAGCGAGTTTTCCATCGGCAAGGTAAAGGTAGGACAGATGGCTACCATCACAGCGGATATCCTGGACGGTGAGACTGCACAAGGCGAAGTCATAAAGATATCACCCACAGGCGAGGAAAAAGGCGGCGGTTCCACGGAGAGGGTCATCCCCACTACCATACGGGTGGACGGCGGGAGCTCGAAGCTTATTGCGGGAATCACCGCAAAAGCAGAACTTTTAATCAGGGAGGCAAAGGATGTTTTCGTAGTTCCCACATCGGCACTTTTTGACGACGGGGAAGTGACATACATAGCCATTGTGCAGGATATGAAGGTTAAGCGCATACCTGTGACCATGGGCGTGGACGGCGACGTGGTGGTGGAGGTTATTCCTACGGACGGCACAGTGCTGGAGGAGGGAATGCAGGTCATCACCAATCCGGGACCCCATCTGGCGGACGGTGCTGCCGTGCTGATCACCCAGTAGCAGGAGGCGCTGTATGAATAAGTGGATGAAGTTTTTACACAGGGACAGCAGGATGCAGGGAGATGTCTATGACGGCCCCCTGATTAGGCTGGAGAATCTGGTCAAGATATATGATACCGGGGCCATTAAGGTACTGGGACTTAAGAAGATAAACCTGACCGTTGAACGGGGGGAGTTTGTGGCTATCATGGGACACTCCGGGTCCGGAAAGTCTACCCTGATGAATATACTTGGGTGCCTGGACCGGCCCACCCTGGGCCATTACTACCTGGACGGCATTGACGTGGCAGACATGACGCCGGACCAGCTCTCCGATATCAGAAACCGGAAAATCGGGTTTGTATTCCAGTCCTTTAACCTGATATCCAGGACATCGGCCCTTAAGAATGTGGAACTGCCCATGACCTATGCCAGGGTGCCAAAGGCCAAACGGGCGGTCAGGGCCCAGCTGCTTTTGGAACGGGTGGGGCTGGGAGCCAGGAAGGAGCATATGCCCAATGAGCTCTCCGGAGGCCAGAGGCAGAGGGTTGCCATAGCCAGGGCCCTGGCCAATGAGCCGCCGTTAATTCTGGCAGACGAGCCAACAGGAAACCTGGATACCGCCTCCTCGGTGGAAATCATGGAGCTGTTTACAAAGCTTCACCAGGAAGGGGCCACCGTGGTGCTGGTTACCCATGAGGAGGATATAGCAGCCTTTGCCCACCGCATTATACGGTTCAGTGACGGACAGATACAGAGTGACAAGCTGAATGTGGCCCGCGTGGTTTCAGAGAACGGGAAGGGAGGGGAGCAGGATGCTGATTGAAAACATGAAGATGGCATTTTCAGCCATCCGGTCCAATAAGATGCGTTCCGCCCTTACCATGCTGGGAATCATCATCGGTATTGGTTCTGTCATAGCCATCGTGTCCATCGGAGATACCATGCGGAGACTTTTCTCGGATTTGTACAAGGACGTGGGTATTACCCAGGCTTATGTTTCCATTGGTTACTGGGTAGATGATGTGCGGCAGAGCGATTATTTCACCCTGGACGAGATGGAGCGGGCCAAGGAGGCGTTTAAGGACCAGATTGCCTATATAGACAGCAGTGCCTATACCAGCAGTGATGCCGAGTATAAGCGGACTAAGATTAAATTTGATTATCAGGGAATTGACTACAATTACCAGGATGTCCAGCCGGTGAACGTGGTGTACGGCCGTTATCTCAATGAGGGAGACATCCTGGGAAGAAGGAAGAATGTGGTCATGGACACTAAAAGCGCCCAGATGCTGTTCGGCACTGAGAATGCGGTTGGCCGGTCCTTCAGGACCACCTTATATGGCTCCACTGACGACTTTACGGTGGTGGGAGTGTACCGCAAGGAGACCAACGCCCTCCAGGCCCTGATGATGGGCGGAAGCAATGACAAGGGTTCGGCATTCATTCCGTACACTCTGCTGACCTGGCCCAACGACTATTTTTACCAGCTCCATGTGTATGCAAAAGAAGATGTGAACCTGGACCGGTTCTTCAGCCAGTTCAAGGCATATGCGGCCAAGATGCACGGCAGGCAGCCGGAGGATATGTACATGTACACGGCTATGCAGGAAATGACCTCGGTGGACAGCATGATGGGCAACCTGTCCATGGCAGTGGGCGGTATCGCAGCCATTTCGCTGCTGGTAGGCGGCATTGGCATCATGAACATCATGCTGGTGTCTGTGACGGAGCGTACCAGGGAAATCGGCATCCGGAAAGCCCTGGGCGCAAGGACCAGGGATGTGCTGATTCAGTTTTTAACGGAGTCAGCCATATTGTCAGCCTGCGGCGGTATAATCGGAGTCATACTGGGAGTGGGAACCGTATCCCTGGGAGGATTCCTTCTGGGATTTGCGGTGGTCATAAAACCGGGGGTCATCGTGGTTGCGGTGTCATTCTCAGCAGTGGTCGGTATCTTCTTTGGACTGTACCCTGCTTCCAAGGCAGCCCAGGCAGACCCCATAGACGCGCTGCGTTACGAATAGACGGGAATCCGGCCTGAGAAATCAAGGATCCAGCCGGAGAAAATGTAACAGTTCAGACGGCGCATCTTCTTAACCGAAAAAACGGTCAAGAAGCATCGGATATCCATCCGATGTAAAAATTGGTGCAGAATCGGTCTTATAAGCCAGCTTAACACCCGCCTCTGCACCATTTTTCCCGCCATCTGAACTGTTACGAGAAAATCGAGAATCGAGACAGGAGGAAAGCAAGTGAAACGGATGAGCGGTACATGGAAGAGAGCAGGAGCCATGGGATTGGCCCTGATGCTGGCCCCGGCCCCGGGTATGCTGCGGCCGGTGACTGCGTGGGCCAGCCCGGAGTTTGCCTATTCTGCGGAAAAATGGGCGGCGCTGAGGGATGATGTGCTGGAATACGGGGAGCTGGCTGACCTGATCCATGAATACAATGCCACGGTTATCAATAACCGCCTGGAATACGATGAATACAGAGGCAAGGACCACGATGAAATCAAGAATGCCTACCAGGACATTGCTGACAGGCTCTATGATTCCAGCGATAAGATGATGGATTTTGTCAATGAGGACCAGCCGGGATACGCGGGAACAGCGGTTGGGGCCATAAGCGCCCGCCTTCAGGCTGAACAGAACCAGGAGCTGGCTGATTCCCAGAATGAGGACGGACAGGTAAAGAAACTGGAGTACGACAGACAGGAGGCTGTCCTTGTAAAGGATGCCCAGACAAAGATGATATCCTACTGGCAGAAGGCCAAGGCGCGTCCTGCCCTGGAGGAGGATGTGAACCAGGCCAGGTCAAAGTATGAAGCCATGGCAGTGAAAGCTGGCCAGGGCATGGCCACTCAGGCTGAGCTCCTCGCGGCCCGGGAAAAGATGGAGGCAGCCCAGGCAGCCCTGGAGACCAATGACAGGGAACGGGACGGACTTCGCAGAGAACTCTGTGTCATGACCGGATGGGATCACGATGCCCAGCCGGATATCAGGGAAGTGCCGGTGCCGGACGCCGGGGAGATGGATCAGATTGACCTGGAGCTGGATAAGGAAAGGGCCCTGGAGCAGAACTTTACCCAGACAGCCAATGAGCGCCGTCTGACATTTACAGGCAACGGGACCCAGTGGGATGTGATGAATCAGAAGGTGGAGACAGGCCGCAGGCAGATTGCAGCGGATGTGGAAGCCAAGTATAAGCTTTTGGAGCAGGCCAGGGCTGATTATGAACAGGCGGCAGGCGAGTTTAAGCTGGCCCGTACCGGGGCCCAGACAGCCGAGCGCAAATACAGCCTGGGCATGATTTCCAAAAATGAATATACACAGCAGCAGGGAACCATGGCCTCCAGCCAGTCCGCATGCGACACAGCAGGCCTGAAATACAGGCAGGCCCTGGAGGATTACAGATGGGCGGTCAACGGCCTTGCACAGACAGAGGGGGCGTAGGATATGGTGAAAAAATGCTTACTGCTCTGTATAGGCATCCTCTTTGCCTGCCTGCATCCTCTGGAGGTCCATGCAGATGCAATGCCCGACGTCATTCGCTATGAGGAGCTGGAGACCCTGGTGAAAGCCTACAGTCCCCAGATACAGATGGAACAGGCGCAGTATGACAGCCGCCTGGCGCGGTATGAGAATGCCAGGGAGGAAATCATGGAAACCAGACGGCTTCTCAGGGAGGAGGCCGAGGACCTGGAGAAGGACGGGGACAAAGACAGTGCCAGCCAGTACCGGGCCCAGGCCAAGACACTGGAGGATGCGGCCAAGGATATGGATAAGCAGATACGATCAGCCCAGGGCAGCCAGGCATCCATGTCCCTTCGCAGGATGGAGGATACCGTGCTCTGGACCGCCCAGAATCTCATGGGTACCTATAATACCCTTAAAGCGGAACAGGGGGCGGCTCTGGCTCAGGCAGAGTGGAAACAGAGCCATTATGAGAAGCTGCTGCGCCAGGTCCAGACAGGAAGCGCTTCTGCCGTCCAGGCGGACCAGGCGGGAAAGGAAGCCGATGCGGCTGCTGCCAAGGCAAAGGCTGCCCGGGACGAGATGGAACGGGTGAAGAAGGAATTACTCATTCTCACCGGATATCCGGAAGGCTCCCAGACAGAAATCGGTCCCATGCCCGCACCCCGGCCGGAGCGTGTCCGGGAGATGGGAGGCAGCATCGACAAATGGCGCGCACTGGGAAACAATTATTCCCTGAGGGAACAGAGGAGCGGGGGAGCCAGCTCCAATAAAGAACTTCATGCCCGCCAGCGTGATATCCGCCAGAGCGAGGAGGAAATGTACGGCCAGCTGGATACCCTGTATCAGGATGTCCTGGCCAGCCAGACACTCTGGACCAGCGCCACAACGTCCATGGCATCACAGGAAGCCGCGTTTCAGGCCGCATCCAACAAGCTGGCCCTGGGAATGCTGTCACGCCAGGAATATCTGGAGGCAAAAGCGGCCTACATGGACGCCGCCGCTGCCAAGGAAAGGGCAGACACAGGCTTCCAGCAGGCCATGGATACATATGACTGGGCTCTGAAAGGTTTCATGACATAAATACCGTTGGATTTGATATACCGTTGGATTTAAAATACCGTTGGAATTCATCCACACGTTCATCCATTATTTGTTTCATCCCTTACCGCTTCATCATCCGGTACCCCACTCCCACGTGGATCTGGATGTACTGGGGCTGTGAGGGATTTTTTTCAATCTTTTTGCGCAGGGAGGCCATGAAGACACGGAGGTAGGTTGGAACGCAGTAAATTGCTCCTGAGCTGTTCAGCCCGGGCCATGGCCGCTTCCTCCTCCCGCTTCCTGGAACAGTGTAGGAACTGGTGAATACGGCTGCCAGGAACGTAATCAGAATGGTAAGCTGGGGGAAACCTCCTTCATTGTCTACCTGGACAGTATATTGAATTGGTGCCGGTTGAGAACTCTTATCAAATTGCATCGTTATATTTTAAAAAGAATATTGGTTTCGCACAAAGAAAAGGGACGGATTTCATATATCTGCCAATTATTTTATACAAAATGTAGAAAATGCACAAAAAACACGGGATACATTGACATATAGTTGTCTATTGTGATAGACTCAAGGTGTCAGAAGATGACGCAATTGAATAGACGTATAAGTATTCAAAACTTATATATGCTCAAGATAGGTTGAGCGTTTCTACCAAC